>ENA-UPXM01002714-UPXM01002714.1-activated-sludge-metagenome-genome-assembly--contig:-NODE-2714-length-20368-cov-11.989514_pt1 | contig 20368 bp, 17 predicted proteins | sample MGYA00238178_ERZ772708 | MGnify/ENA primary metagenome ERZ772708 (study PRJEB29002, sample SAMN05720212) | activated sludge metagenome | isolation source: anaerobic digester from wastewater... | reverse complement strand
TTTAGTGGTTTGATTTAACTATTCCACCTTTTTCCACCTTTTAAAGTAGAAAGCCTTAAAAACAAGTCATAAGAAAAGACCAGAATTTCGGTTTCTGGTCTAATCTTTTCTATCCACCTTTTAAAGTAGAGTTTTGGTGGTTGATTTCATCTATTCCACCTTTTTCCACCTTTTAAAGTAGAGAGCCCTTTTTTATAAACTATCTAACATTGGGATTAGATAGCCAAGGATGGTACTGTTCATGGATACCACTATTCCTGTTACCAAGAATACAAACGCTTCTACCGGGGAGACCTATGAACTAGTCTCACTAGAAAGGAGCCGCTTACACGCTTGCCTATACATTTATGTCAGTCGACTATTTCTAGCCATGCATAAACTAACATATATGTGGAGGTTGATTCTCCTCCTTAAAATCCACTACTTATAATGAACTTTAAGGAAGAGCCAGGAAAGGTCAGCTTCCTGGAGTTCCTTAGTTCTACTAGATATGCATCTTCTATAGAACTGTATTAGAAGGGAAGTTCGGATTCCCTTTTAAATGTTTTTATTGTTCTTTACGTTTTTTGATAAAGAAGTATCCACCGACAGCAGTTAAACTTACTAATGAGACAACAACAATGATTGCTGTAGTTGAACCATTTTCGCCAATTACTCCACCTAAAATAGCTGTTGAGCTGGATAAAGGAGTAATTCCTCTAGACATGAAGTCATAATTAGAGACAAATCCTTCACCCTGAAGTTGAGTGTTGTATTTGGCCGCAACGTAATCGTATAAAGCTAAAGTTTTTGCAATATTTGTTGCATTTGGATCATCACTAGCAACACCAGTTCTAAATTGTTCTTTATCGCTGGCACTTAACAAATCATAAACATCAGCCAAATCTTTCCATGCTTGTTTCAAATCTGCGAGATTGGTATTGCCACCAGCATCACAAACTGCGCTATCACCAGTTGCTAATGTCTCTAAGAACATATCTGCATAGCTAGAAGCTTCGCTAGATTCAACTAACTTGTAGAGTTTGACTGTGCCAGAAGAATAGTATCTAAATCTGTTAGCGGTAGTATTGAAAGATAATTTTCTTCCTGTGCTACTACCAGAAACAGTAACTTCACCATCAGCAAAGGCTAATGTATTGAGTAATGCACTATCACTCACATCCATACCATTGCTATCAGTACCTCTACCAATATATTTGCCAGATTTTCCTTGAATGGAATATCCGGTTGAATAGGAAGCGATTGTCCATTCGTTTTCTTGGCCAGCTTCAATAATGCCAGTAGATTTTTCAGTAACAACTTGGTATCCACCTTCGACATCTGGATTTGTTAAGCCACCATTCATAGCGACTAAGTTGGAATCGCCATCGGTTGCGACAATTAAGTAGTTTCCAGACCAATCGGTAGGAGCGGATTCTACGAGTTGATATTCTGCTAGAGCATAGACATAAATAGTGATATCTTCTGCTGTGCTATAAGTTGAACCATCTTCTTCATATTCAATCCACATATTTGTTGAAGGGACATCAGAATCATCAAATGTATAAACTCCACTTGTGAATCTTGTTGTAATGCTTGAAGTGATATCTTTAAAGTTTGCTGTTGATTCATCTGCTCCGTCATAAGCTGTAACTGCCAATCCGGTTGAATCATAAACTTCACCAATGTGATATACGGTTCTTGGCATACCAGTAACCTTAATATGGTCAGTTGTGCCATATGCAACTTGGGCTTCTAAAGAAATATAAATAGAAGTCAAACCAGATTGAATGTTACTTTCCGTATTTCCATCGGAATAACCAATTGAAAAAACAGTGTCATTTAAACTTGAAACACTTAATGTGTTCTTTGTACCAATTGTGGCTGTATCAAGAGCGGTTCCACTGACTGTTCCGCCTTTATAAAGGGCAACACTTGGAGTTTTAGTAGTCCATTGAGCAAATGTAACTAAAACTTCTTTGATTTTGTATCCAGTTTCTCCAAGTGTGAATTTTAAAACTTGGGTGAAACTTCCAGAAGCAGTTTTGGAAGCAAAGACTGGCCTATCATTGATAGTGCTTGATTGTTTTGAAACATAGTATAAGTCGATTGTGGCAGCATAGTCACCACCAATATCGGTTTTACCATTTAAGCCTTCGTGTACTCCATAACCAGACCATGAACTTGCATAGGTACTGAAGTTTGTTGTGAAGTCATATGTGGTTTCTAAAGGTTGTTCCTCAAAATTAACAGTAACAGAAGTAGCGGCGCTTAAAGTGATTGTGTCGCCTGCATCTTTTGAAACTCCTCCAACAGTGTAATCTTTAAAACGATATCCACTGTTTGCGGAAACACCTGTTAAACTTGTAAAATCTAACAAAGTGTAAGTTCCTGCTGGTTGCAATGTATGAGCATAAGAGCCACTACCATTTGTTCCAGCAGTATAAGTGACTGTATAGGCATCTGCCCATTGAGCGAAGAAGGTAACATCTGCTGAAACTGTATAAGATGCACCAGCAGCAATTAAATCACCAGTATTGCCTGCTTTCCATCCAGAGAAAGCTTTTCCTGATGGAGCAGTAAATCCATTTGCCGGCAAAGTGTAACTTCCAGAAACATCAGTTACCGCTGACATCGAACCAGTTCCACCATTTCCATTAAAGGAAACAGTATAGGTTTCATCAGCCTCACCTTCAACAAATGTCAAAGTGTTGATATAAAGTGTTCCTTTGCCTGTTCCAGTCATGCCATTAGTCCAAGTGATGCTAACTGCACCAGAAAGCGATTCGGTTCCATCACCAATTGTTGTGGTTGAAGTTGTATTTGATCCACCAACTTTGCCTGAACCTAGGGAATCACCACCAACTGTAACAGAAGCAGTAATACCATCATTAGATTTATTGTGTTTCCAACCAATTATTACTTGTTTAATTGAATAACCTGGATCGGAAACCGAGATTGCAGATGGTGTTGTTCCATTGTTTAGAAGTGTGCCAACGCCTTCACCCGTAAAACCAGTAATCGAATGCGTATCATTTTCAGCAGCATGCACAGGCACCGCTTCTTTACTTGAGCCAACTCCAAAGCCAACTCCGACTCCGATCGCCATGGTGAGACCTAACGCTGCACCGACGATCTTTGTAATTAATTTATTCATATTTTCTCTCCTTTCGATTTTCTCCAAGGCCGTTTTGGTTATTTAGCCAAGTGAGCATGAATAAAATCTTTTGATATAAGTCAATTTCTTCATTAATCCAAATGGCATCAAACATCAGCCAGATTAATGAATAATCGACTAAAAGATTTTGCCAGTTCGCTACCGATTGCATATGTCCGCTATTGGACCAATGATAGCTACGCTGACGTTTGAGACTCGGAGAGAGAATGAAGAGTCATGTGCACGTTAATTCTTAGACTATCTCGTTATCACAAACAAAGAGGCGAATCCTTAATTAAGCCAAGACGCCTTGACCATTAGCGTCTCTCCCTTTGGGGAGCCGCCTCTTATGCTGACAATTATAAGAAGAAGAAGAAGAAGCAAGCCCTCGCTATGCTAGAGTGCTAAAGCACTCTAAAAATTTTCAAAGAATGACAATCATGCGATTTGTATTACAAGCCACTACTTCCTGTGTGCCCTATTTTTGAAGAATGCACCCCTTATCCTGTCAAGCAAAATTGAATGATTTTTAGTATTCAAAAAATCCCTGTGCAATGCCTAAGTTATGTGCTTAGGCGACAGGGTTAAAATGCATGTAACATGAAAAGAAAATGGTCTAGTAGTACAGTTGTGGTTTGTTATACTTTGGACGGCCAATTAGTTAAAATTTATCGAAGTGCAAAAGATGCATCTAGATGTAGAAATCTTTATCCAAGAACAATCGATAGGTGTATTCGTGGCGACATTAAAGTTGTCAAAAATCTTCAATGGAAAAGATTTGAAGTTGGTGAAGTTCCTGACACCATCCCACCACTTCAAATTGAAACTAAATCTTTAACTACTAAGCCAGTAGGAAAGCTTGACGAAAATGGTGAGATTATTGAGGTATATCCATCTATAAAAAATGCTGCAAAAAATAATGGTTTAGATCCACATTCTTTACGCGATAGATTAAATAAAAAATACGCTTATGTTGGTAAAACCAAATTCAGGTATTTAACTGATAATGAGATAGATAAATATAATCTTAAAAAAGGCAAAATTTTTGATACAAAAATTAAGCCTGTTATTCAATATAGTTTAGATGGAAAATACATCAAAACTTATCCTTCTACTCGAGCTGCTACAATAGCCATGGGAAGAGAGCCAAAAAATAGAGGAATTTATCAATGTTTAACTGGCCAATACGATACGGCTTTTGGATACGTTTGGAAATACAAAGATGAGCCTAATGTAGAAAGACCAAGAAAACACAGAGTTTATATATGCACTTTAAATGCAAATAACAAAATCGTCCATAAATTCAATACAGTTAGAGAAGCTAGTGATTATTTTAAAGTTTCAGTTTCTGCTATAAATAACGCGATTCGCTTAAATCAAAAAGTCAAAGGTTATCATTGGATTAGAAAATAAGACAAAACCCACCACTTCAAAATGATGAGTTCTGATTAGTTTTGATAAGTTGTTTTAGCGTTTCAATATGTTCTGTATGCTTAACGCTTTATATAACCACAATTAGTTAAAGGGTTATTTCCACTTAACTGCGTTATAAATTTCAATTATCGTTTCATCACTTGGATTCTCGTTTTTAATAATAATTTTTTCTCGATTTGCATCATCTTTGACTCGATCAAATACATCATAATCAAATAAAGCACCAAGTAATTTGACTAGGAAATAAGCTGGTTTTTCAGAATAGATTCCATAAGAATCAAACTCAGCTAGTTTAAATGCTGTGATTGCTTTGTTTTCTTTTCCGGCCAAGAAATCTCTTAAACACATATAAGTAAACTTAAATCCTACATATTTGCTATAAATCTCATTAATTGAGGCAATTATAGTTTTTAACTCAGACTTGAATTCGTTGCTATAAACTTTCCCATCTTCTGTTTTGAGGATTTTATCTTTCTCCTGGGTGTAGTTATAAGGGAACATGTAATTAGTACAGTGTCGAGTATTGTAATTGGTACATCCTAACATCCTATCAAATCGAGGATTATCAGTCTTTTTAACGATTAAATATCCATCATTGCATTCAGAACATTTACAAATGCTAAGTTTATATTTGTTTCCATTTAAATCATTTGTCATGAAACCACATACTTCAGGATCATTAGAACAAATCCATAATTTCTTTGTTACATTAGAAAATTTAAGATTTGATACTCTCTTTTGGAGCGGATATCCACAGCATGGACAAATATACTTTGTTTTCTTATCGTCCTGAGGATTTAATTCGGTTCCACGTAAAATTACATTCGTGAACTTTTTTTGAATCTCTAGGATGAATTTAGAAGGTTTTAATTGTGGGGTTACGATATAAACTCTATTCTTAGTTCTAGTTAAGGCCACATAGAAGAGTCTTCTTTCCTCTTCGAAGTCCATAGATTCATCATCTTTAATAACTAGTTTCATTACTGGATCATCTTCGATTTTGGAAGGGAATCCTAAAACATCATCTTTGCCATTAATGATGACAACGTTATCTCTACCTAAGCCTTTTGATGCATGAGCTGTCATAAAGGAAATGTCTAACTTCGGATATTTCTTTGAAACGATTTTATCGTTTTGCCATTCAAAGAAGTCTTCTAATTTTGTTAGATTCTTTCCATCAAAGTTATATCTTCCAATTAAAAGAACACTACTTTCAGCACCACTTTTGGAAACAATATCATCAAGAGATTTCTCTATTGCTTCACCAAGTCTATAGAATGGTCCATGTTCTTGGTCATCTTTATCATAGCCATCATCATAGCTCATCAAAATGACGGGATCTTTTATGGTCTTTTTAGATTTCAAATCCTTTTTAATCTGCTTTTGGTTTTCCATGACGAAACCACCAGCAATATCAATGAGTTCTTGAGAGTTACGGTATGTTCTAGTAATTTTTAGAATGTTTGCATATCCCATCTTCTCTTCAAATTTAGTGAATAATTCAATTTGTGAACCACTAAATCTAAAGATTGACTGCCAGTCATCGCCTACAGCAATAATCTTAGCGTTTGATGCCTTAGATAATCTTTCACATAGGTCAAACCTCTGTAAAGAAATATCCTGGTATTCATCAACCAAAATGTAGTCATATGGGAGCATGTCACCTTCTGCTATTCTCTTATCGAGAACATTGGCGGCATTATTAATCATGTCCTCAAAATCGATAGCTTTTTCTTCGAGTCTTCTGGCCTCATAGATTAAGAAACATCTCTTAGCTATTTCAATAAACAACTTTGTTCTTTCGTTTTTAACGCTATAGAGCCATTCATCAAATTTTGTGTCTGGATCATAGTTACAAACTTTAAATCTATTAAGGAAATTACAAACCAGCTGGATAAACTTAGTGAAATATTTATCTTCGGCTTTTTCGGCTAATCTACGATAAATCTCAATGTCATCTTTCGCATCAAACTTGATTCCTTCTTTCAGAAGGAGTTCTTCTAAATGAGTAATCACATCTCTTCCATCATTATATTTTGAGAAGGTATAAATCAATTTTGTCTTATGTTTTCTATGAAGCTTGATTTTGTCATTTATATGATGTTTATATTCTTCAAGCTCGTCCTTGGTAAATCTATCGTTCTCACCACTTTCGGTTATACCAAAATGCTCAAGATAGATTTCTTGTCCGTTATATTTGATTAAGAAATCTGGGCAATAAACCTTTGTCGTGTCCTCGAATCCGAATTGATAAACCGGTTCATAGACATAGTCTATTCCTTTGATAAATAAGAAGTTCGCGATTCTACATTCGTCAACGCTTCTCACTCTTTCGTCATTGATTGTGATTTTCTGTTTCGTTTGTTCTTTATGATAATCATCAAGTAGCTGTGTGATGTCTGACTTAATTGTGGTCACATCATTTGCTGACAAAGTCTTTTTGAGTAATTGCACATCAGAGCCTTCAAAAGGCATGTTCAAGTACGACGCAAGGGATTTGTAGAGAGTTATGATTATGTAATTAGATCAAGTTCCTTTAGATGCTTATTTGGAATATACATTAATAAATAATTGATAGCTTTTTTATAATTGGCCTTTGGGCCTTTTTATTTTGTCTAAAATAGATAGCACCCCGTATCCGAGATTGGCTATCTGAGGTTGGGGGAGCAATCGAAAAACAAACATTACGGAACAAGTCGAATGGTTTTTTTGACTCAAAAATTGAAAATCAATGATGACAAAACTATTAAAAAGCGCACAAAAACAAAAGGAATGGCCCTTTTTGGTAACCATTCCACGTGTTCGCTAATTATGGAGCACGCGACGGGAATCGAACCCGCATATTCAGCTTGGGAAGCTGACGTTCTACCACTGAACTACGCATGCAACGATATAATTAAAACACAAAGAAAGGAAAAGAAAAAGTCCCACAAGGGACATATTTTCATTCTGGTGGGTACTGAGGGGATCGAACCCCCGACCTTCTGTACGTCAAACAGATGCTCTCCCAGCTGAGCTAAATACCCGGGATGGTGCCGACTATAGGAATTGAACCTACAACCTACTGATTACGATTCAGTTGCTCTACCAGGTTGAGCTAAGTCGGCGGCAACTTAATCGCTTAAATATAATATGCAAAATCGGAAAAACTTGCAACGATTTTAAGCGATTAATTTGGAGAAAATTAAATTGCGGCTCTACTTTCTTTTACTTTACGAGTAATGAGCAAGATTAGGGCGACAATTTCGTGCACCACTAGTGGGGCGATACTTAAACCTAAGACCATCATCCAATGCATGAAGTCTAATGACTTGGTTTTAAAGAATGTATTAACCCCAGGAATCATGACAACAGCGAACTGAAGGACAAAGCCGAAACCAAACGCAACCCATAAGAGCCAGTTCTTGGTTTTGAAGTTGTGAATGAATGATTTACGAATTGAGGTCATGCCTAACATATGGAATAGTTGAGAGATGGCAAGGACAGAGAAAGCGGCGGTTTGAGCTTCTTTAACAATTTCAGGCATATTTCCTTTTGGGGAAAGCATGAAGATGATGAGATTCCAACTTGTTGCGCCACCATCGACGATGGGGACTAAGAAGTAGGCCGCTAGAGTCACAGCCATGATTAGGAAACCATAACCAAGCATTAAAGGAATACTTCCCCGAGAGAATAGAGATTCTTTTGGATCCCGTGGTTTGTCTTTCATCACGCCGTGATCATTTTCGTCCGCTCCTAAAGCAACAGCTGGTAGAGAGTCGGTAACTAGGTTAACGAAAAGGATGTGGGCGGATAAAAGCGGGACAGGAAGATTAGATAGATATTCATTTTGAATAATTGCACCAATTAAAGTAATGATAACGATAGCAAACATCGTTAAAACTTCAGCGATGTTACTGCCGAGCAAAAAGACAACTGTCTTTTTAATGTTGTTATATATGCCACGGCCTTCTTCGACAGCTTTTTCAATAGTGGCAAAGTTATCGTCAGTGAGGACCATGTCAGCGGCGCCTTTAGCGACATCTGTTCCAGTGATGCCCATGGCAATACCAATGTCAGCGCTCTTAAGTGATGGTGCATCGTTGACACCGTCACCAGTCATAGCGGCGATATTGCCGTTAGCTTTGATGGCTTTAACAATGTTGACTTTATTTTCGGGTGAAACACGGGCAAATATGCGAACGTATTTCACTTTTTCTTGGAGTTCTTCAAAAGTCAATTGATCGATTTCATCGCCTGACATCGCTTGTGATTCATCTTCAGCGATGTGAAGCTGTTTAGCAATAGCTAAAGCGGTTGTTTTGTGGTCTCCAGTAATCATTATGGTTGTGATACCGGCTTTTTTGAAAATTTCAACTGCATCTTTTGCCTCAGGACGGGGTGGATCGATCATTCCTACTAAACCGACAAAGACTAAATCTTCTTCAGTCAGGGAGGAAGATTTCTTGTATGCGAGGGCTAAGACACGCAAGGCATCATGGGCCATTTCATCTGAAGCAGCGATAATCTTTTCGATATCGTCCTTAGTAATTTCACGAGCCTCGCCACTGATAAAAATTTGAGTGGTTTTTTTCAGGATGGAATCCAAAGCGCCTTTGGTAATGATGATTTCTTCACCATTATAAAGATGCTTTGTAGACATCATCTTACGAACGGAATCAAATAGATATTCATCGATACGAGGAGCTTTCTCTTCGAGGATATTCTTATATAATCCGTGTTTATTCGCGAATTCAACTAAAGCGACTTCGGTTGGATCCCCAAAGATGCCACTATCAGTTGAGGCGTTACTACAAAGAGAAAAGCCAGAGGAAAGCAATCGAAGTTCCTCGCTGGTTAAATTCTCTTCTTGGATAATTTTTTCGTCCATATAAGCGCGGACGACAGTCATTTTATTTTGGGTGAGCGTGCCAGTTTTATCAGAACACACTACCGAAACAGCGCCTAAAGTTTCAACTGAGTGAAGTTTGCGGACAATTGTGTTCGCCTTAGCCATTCGTTGAACACCGAGGGCTAAAACAATAGTGACGACTGCTGGTAAACCCTCAGGAATAGCGGCAACCGCTAAAGAAATTGCGAGCATAAAGTCGTCAATAACTTCAGTGATTAGGAAACCGCCCTTGCTGAGCCATAGACTAATCATCTGAATTCCAAAAATTGCGACAACAATAATAATTGTTAAAATACCGAGGAACTTGGAAATGCCTGCTAACTTCTTTTGCAATGGAGTAACTTCTCCATCATCTTCAGAAAGCATCTTAGCAATCTTTCCAGTTTCGGTTTTCATTCCAGTTCCGATAACAACGCCTTCACCACGACCATAGACGACTGGGGTGGACATATAGGCATAGTTAATGCGATCACCAACACCGACTTCTTCTGTGAATACAAAGTTGGCATTCTTTTCAACCGGCAAAGATTCACCAGTTAAAGATGATTCATCAGTTTTTAAGTTGATTGATTGAATTAAACGTAAATCAGCGGGAACCGTTCTTCCTTCTTCTAGGATGACGATATCCCCAGGAACTAATTCCTCGGCGCGAATCTCGCTTACTTTTCCGTCTCGTCTCACAAGACAGGTTGGAGAAGACATTTTCTTTAATGCCTCAAGAGATTTCTCAGCTTTTCCTTCCTGAACCGTTCCGATCGTCGCATTTAAAACGACAACGGCAAGGATAATTAGAGGGTCGGAAATAATTTCGATGATTTCAGGTTTTTCTGGAAAACTAGGCGAAAATAAACTATATAGCGAAATCGCCAAACTCAATAGAGCGGCAGCAAGCAAAATATAGATCATCGGGTCATTGAATTGGGAAAAGAAAACCGCGATTAGGGATTTTTTCTTTTTCTCCGCTAGGCGATTAAACCCGTGAGTGACAAGACGCTTACTAGCTTCTTCTGATGATAATCCATCCTGGGGATTGACGTCCAATTCTTGAAGGACTTCTTTCGCGCTTTTGGTTTCAAACATAGGCAATTACTCCTTAAAATCAAGTAGTATTCGTCTCGCGCATTAATCATGGTTAGTTCCCGGATATTTCTATCGTGTTGACGGTCACTAACTGAGCTACTCCCGTTTACTGTGTTTTATTATAAATAAAGATGGCGGAAAAGAAAATAGCAAACGATTATTTGCTACTTTTCTAAATGAATATGATGGGCTCTTCATTTGCTGAAGTGTTTTATTTAAGCAATGACAGAGGAGATATCCTTCAAGAATTTCTCGCGTTTATCGAGAGTGTCGGCTTCCATAAAGCTGATGTGATGCCATTCCGATTCAACAATACCAATTTGTTTTAAAGTGGCTTGCATAAAAGTCTTTTTAATCGCGTCTCCGGCGAATGATTCGATAAACCATTGAGTGGATGAAGCGGTTGTGAAGATGAAAGCCTTTTCAATATAAGTAAGCGTTCCTTCTAAGCCCTTCTCGGTAAAAATATAGGCGAAGTCCTTTTTCATGACTTTGTCGATAAATCCTTTGACCATCGCAGGCAAATCATTCCACCAAATTGGGAAGATAAATATAATACGCTTAGCCTTTTTAATCATTTCCTGATATTTGGTCACTAAAGAATCGTGCGTCTTGCCAGCGAAGAAAAGGCTGAGTTCCTCAGCATCGTAAGCTGGATTGAAGTTATCCTTGTACAAATCAATGATTTCATAGTGATGATTCTTCTTAGTTAGGGTTTCCGTGACAGAATCCAAAATCGCGTGATTGAAGCTATTGACATATGGGTGGGCGTAAACAATAAGATAGTTCATATTATTCCTCCTATTTACGAATTCATTTTTGCATAGAAAAAAACACATTTCTATGAATGTGCTTTTATTTTTTTGTCGCTATTTTGTTTTGATACTCCAATGATATTTGGCTAAATCGACGATGTCGTTAATAACTTCTACTCCATCATCCTTCAATCGCTGTCTCTGAAGGTCGATCCCACCACCGAAATGAGCGGCTAATCTACCTCGCGCATTAACCACTTTGAAACATGGCTGACCAATCGGATCGGGGTTATTGTGAAGAATATTACCCACGACTCTCGCTAATTTCTTATTTCCGAGATAAAGGGCGATATCTCCATAAGTCGATACCTTGCCCTTCGGAATAAGCTTCAAATATTCATAGACTTGTTGATCGTAAGTTTGTGTTTTTCTCATCGCTATTAGGGAGTTGGTTTATTCTTTTGGGGAAGAAGTTTGAAGAGTTCTTCAACTGCGAAGTGGACTTTTGTAACCGGGAATCTCTTATCAGTTGGGAAGAAATAGAATGTTTCATCACTGTCCGAGAAACTAATGCCATCCCCTTTGCCGAAATAGTCAAATTCGACGTGGACACTGTAATTTTCTAAAACTGTTTTGTGGATGTGGAGTTCTTCTTTGTTTGGGAAAACAGCATCGAGATTAAAACCATCCACGCTATGAGATAATTGTCCTTTGCCAAGTCGATAATACCCTGTGCTGTTTGGGAGGGCGTCGATATCGACTTCGACATTGATTTCATAGGTCTTCGCTTCAATCTCTTTTTTAACTTGTTCTCTCTCCCATTCGTACCAGTCGGGAATGTGAGAAAATTCTGTATTTCCATCGGTGGCTTGCATTTCGCCAAGCTCGGTCATCTGATAAGTTTTATGGCAGTGATCGCACCATAATTTAGTGCCTTCACTATGCATGCCGGTCTCTTCAAGGCAATGTGGGCATTTATAGAGAATTTTGTGTAAACCTTCCGCTCTTTTTTTGAAATTGATGCGGATGTTGTGGTGTTTTTGCCAATCGTAATCATCATATTTGAAAGCTTTGCGAATACGATTGTTAATCTCATCGATACTTAAAGTTTCAATTTCTTCCGCTGAAACGACACAGGTCATATCGGCTGTTGTTTTGAGCTTGCGTTTATATAGATAATTCCATACCGGTTGTCTCAAATGGTGGCCATGGCAAATTAACGTGACAACAGGTTTCTTGAGCATTTTTGCCATCTTGCCTAAGCTATCAGGAAGAATGGCGGTTGTACCGACTAGTGAATAACGGGCTTCGGGATAGATAGCACAAATGTATTTATTCTTATTCATGCTATGCATGATGTTGCGGACGGTTATAATATCGGAGACAAATTTTCTTTTAAGTAAACAGCCAACATTGCGGAGGAGTTTTTCTCTTCCAATAAATCTATCAACAGCGACGATGTAATTGGCGAACTTTGGCCAGATGGCCTTCACTGTGACTTTGAAATCGACAAAGCTGTTGTGATTGCACAACAAAAGATAAGGTCCTTTGACATTTTTCATGTTGTGTTTATGTATCTTGGCTCCGACCGCGACATCTTCTGGAAAAGCTAGGAGCCAAGTAAGTGGCTTAAGATACCATTTAACTTTTCGAGGCGGGCTCACCATATCAAAAGGAGATAATGCTCTGACCTCGGACAAACTCGCATATCTAATATCACTTATTTTCATATGGGTCTCCCTGATTTAAACCAATACTGGTTGTTTTGATTTTAAACTGAAATGGGTAATTTTACAAATTAAAAGGACTGATTCAATGTGTTTTGATATCAGTCCATTTGACATTCCATTTATGTTCGAAATTTTCAAAATTTATGGGATTTGGAAATGGTGCCCGAGGTCGGAATCGAACCGACATGGCTGTTAACCGATGGATTTTGAGTCCATTGCGTCTACCAGTTTCACCACTCGGGCAGCAATTACGCTGTGATTATTATATAAAGAATAAAGAAAAACTCAATCTTTTTCGAGACTGAGTTTCCCAATAATTGATTAATTGTCTCTAGAGTAATTTCAAGATATCGCTCTCGATTTCTAATGGCTTGAACGGTGGTTCATATCGGTTAACGATATTCCCATTGCGGTCAATAAGGAATTTCGTAAAGTTCCAGGCGATTCGCTTGCCGGAAGAGACTGGCGAGTTGTCCTTTAAATAACGATAAAAAGGGTGCTCGTTTTTCCCATTGACATCAATCTTTTCAAATTGAGGGAACTTGATTCTCCAGCGAAGGACGCAGGAGTCGTGAATTTCTTGCGAAGTGCCCGGGGCTTGTTTTAAGAATTGGTTACAAGGGAAGTCGAGAATCTCAAAACCTTTATCGTGGTGTCTATCGTAAAGCGCCATCAACTCCTCGTATTGAGGAGTAAATCCGCATTTTGTCGCGGTGTTGACGACGAGAAGCACCTTTCCTTTGAAGTCTGTTAGATTGACGTCCTGTCCTTTGTAGTCTTTTAAAATATAGTCGTAAAGCATAAATTATTACCTTCTTTCAAATAGAGTATAGCAAAAGGAAAAATCATAATATCAAAATATGCTCATGATTGTTTTCATCAAGAACACGGATACACATTAAAACGGATTTTTCGACATGTAATCTAGTTCTATTCAAATAGGATTTTATAAAGATCGATAAAACGATGTAATATCTTTTTCGTAAAAAAGACCTTATCTGCTGAGTAAGGCCTTTATATTAATCTATTTTGGCGCGCTTGATGCGATTCGAACGCATGACCTCAACCTTCGGAGGGTTGCACTCTATCCAACTGAGCTACAAGCGCATCATTCTCGAAAAAGAATACTTAAAGATAGCGTTTACCGCCGTCGAGAGACAGAGAAATGGCCGCTTAGGGAGAGTAAAATTTGGGAAGGCAAATAGAATAGCCAAGCAAAGTTAAATGGGAAAGTGACGACAACATTGATAAAGTGATCGGCGGGAAGACCTAATATATTTGATAAGTATCCTAGCCCAATAAAAATATCGCATCCGAGAAACAATAATAATCCGAAGGCGAGCAATGGGTAACTGCGAACGCGAAAGAAGCCGAGAACAATGTTGCAAATCAGTTGTGAGAAATACAAAACAGAGATAATGACCAGTAGATCAAACTTCATTCCAATGATGAAGAAAGCCGCCACCTCGAGAACCACCAAGAAAGAAAGGCGACTAATCAAATTAATCCACATCTCTTGTTTCGATTTCTTGATAGTCAAGATGGCAAGCATATAGAAAATTTGACACACACTGAAGGCGGCCATCGCTATACATTGATAGGCATAGTTAAGATATGGGCTTAATAAGACGAGGAACGTGTCAGCAACAAGGGTGAAAAGCAAAGCTAAGAAGACATATAAGTTAAAAATTCTCTTCTTTCTTAACAAAGCAATTAATCCAGTTATTAGACATAAACAAATCGCGGAGTATTGAAAGAAGAGGATGTTTTTCACATTCGGAACAAACTCAATGAAAATGAATAAAACAGTTTCTGTAATAAGAAATGCAAACAAATAGATTGTGTTCAATAATCCGCTAAATCTTCTCATATTAGATAGAAGCCTTTTCAGTTTGAAGATAACTTTGATGAATCGCGTGACAGACTTTATTAATTCCAAAGGCTACCCAGTAAATTATGGAAGCGACCAGGCAGAATCCAAAAGCATAAGCCAGCAAGAAAACCACGTATGGAGTATTAGCGTACATCACGCTCAAGATTGGCAAGTGGTTCGGGAAGTATTGGCTGATATAGAACATGTTAAATGTTTCAGTTGTGAATAACGGGACAAGATAATTTAGTCCTAGTGCAAGGAGGAAGAATCCAGCAAAGACAATGAAGCTGCCCAACCAAAACCAGGCATTAAATGATTTGCGGTAGTATACTAGCAGGTATATACCAACAGCAATTTGCAAGCCGTGATGAATCATCGTTTGGATATTGATGCCGATTGTTGTGGTAAAGACATCATTTGGATAAATTAAAACCACTAGTCCACCGAATAAACCAAACAAACCGAGATAGCCTAAGAATGCATCGCGAACTTTTCCTGGTTTTAGAAAACCAGCAATGATCATAACATACATCGGAGTAGAGCATAGTTGTAAGGGAAAAGCATACCATTGATAATCAACAACTAGATTTCCGCCATCAAGTCTAAAGGTGAAAACCAATTGCTTGTAGATTTCAAAAAGAATCATGATGCCTCCACAAACAAATAGCACAGTCCGCAAGGATTTCTCGCTGTGGCGCATATTAGCAAGAAAAATCATCCCAACAAGTGAGATGATCAAAATACCGACAAACATAAGATGAAACCAGCCAAAATTTCCTGGCTGATTCATACTGAGAGAAAAGAAGCCAACGATCTTTTTTAAGAACTCCATGCTTGATGTCCTCCGATTTTCAATTTCAAATTATACTCTAAGACACCAAAAAAAGAAATGACCACCAAATTCGTAATCTAAATTAGGTGTTCATTACTATAATCTTATTAGACTTCTAAAGGACCTTTATAAATGCTCATGCCACCCAGCACGTTGGTTGCGTTATATCCTTGCTTATCAAGATAGCGGGCAGCGATATCGCTTCGAGCTCCAGAATAGCAGACTACATAGTAGTGACTGTATTTTTCTAATTGATCAATGTTCTTTATAAAAGTAGACATTGGAATATTAATCGCACCAGGAATGTGCCCCTCTGTGAATTCATAATCTTCTCTAACGTCGATGATGTTGGGTTTTTCATTAGCGATGGCTTGTTCGAATTCCATCATTGTAATTGTTGCAAACATATTATTTCTCTTCTTTCATTCTTCCATAAATTCCATAAGAGCCATCCAAATTATAAACATCATAACCTTTGGCTCTTAAAATTCGTTCGGCATTGTAGCTTCTTGTGCCAGATTCACAATAAGCGACGATCTTTCGATCTTTCGGTATCTCATTATACCTTTTATATAATTCGCTGATATCAATATGCATTGAACCTTCGATGTAACCATTGGATAGGCGTTCCATTTCGCTTCTCACATCGAGGAATAAAACTCCTTCTTGTTTAAGATTTTCGACATCGTGCCATTGATAGGTGCGCGATAATCCAAGAATGACATTCTGAGCAACATATCCGGCAAGATTAACAATATCTTTCGCGCTGCTATAGGGTGGTGAATAGGTTAACTCTAGCTCTTGGAGATCGGTGACCTTAATTTTTCCTTTAATCGCAGTGGCAATCACATCAATGCGCTTATCAACGCCTTTTTCTCCGACCGCCTGAGCTCCTAAAATCATTTCTGTGTCTGGATTGAAAATGACTTTGAGATTAATCAATGTCGCGCCGGGGTAGTATCCGGCATGATCGTTAGCCTGAAGGTGAATGACGTGATAATTTTGTCCTTCTAGCTGTCGCTCATTCAAGCCAGTTGAGGCAAAAGTCTTATTGAAAATTCGAACAATTGATGTTCCAAGCGATCCGCGGTTAGTCACTGGCAAATCAGAGAGAATATCCGCCAATTGTCGTCCCTGACGGTTGGCTGGAGAGGCTAAGGAAATTAGTGCATCTTCATTAGAAATTTGATTTTTCACAATAATCGCGTCCCCAACTGCATAGATGTTCGGATTGGAGGTCTGATATTTTTCATTTACGATGATTCCACCCTTTATTCCGAGCTTTAATCCCGCTTTTGCGGCTATTTCGGTGTTAGGAATTACTCCAATAGAAGCGATTATAAAATCAATATCGAAGACATTCCCGCTATTCAAGTGGACATGATTGCCATCGATTTGGACAATTTCAGTATTCGTGTAAACATCTACCCCATTTTTGATTAGTGTTTCTTTAGCAAAAGCCGCCATCTCGGGATCGAAAGTGGTAAGAACTTGAGGAGCCTTTTCGACGATTGCTACCTTAATTCCTTTTTTAGAGAGGTTTTCAGCAACCTCAAGACCGATATAACCACCACCAATCACTAAAGCGCTGGAGGGATTACGCTCCTTGATGAATTCCATAATCGCGTCGAGATTAGGGATATTGCGCAAAACAAAATGAGGAATTGTGTCGAGACCAGAAATATTTGGAACGATTGGTTTTGCCCCAGTTGAAAGAACTAGTTTATCGTAACTTTCCTCGCAATTTTGTCCATCCTTGATATAAGTGATGCTTTTCTTTTGAGGGTTAATATTGGTAACCTCGCTGTTAGAGCGGATTATCAGGTTGAATTTATTGATTAAATCTTCTTCCCGGGCAACTAGTAGGCGCGAACGGCTGCTGATTTCTCCGGAGATATAATAAGGTAGACCACAATTAGCGAAAGAGACATAAGGACCTTTATCAAAGACAATAATCTCATCTTCAATATTTAAGCGGCGGTAGCGATTGCCAAAACTCATGCCTCCCGCGACTCCACCAACAACGACAATTTTCTTTCTTCTGTCCATACTTTTATTCCCTTTATGTGCTTATGATAACTTTTTAAATTACTTAATAGCAAGTTACATGCTTTGTGCACGGGAAATGAAAAAGGCTCACGGCCTTTAATCTATTTACTAATTGATAGCGTCTTACTTAATCTTGTAAAAAGATTTATACCATTGAGCAAATCGTCTTAATCCGTCTCGTAAACTTGTCGATGGTTTAAAGTTAAAGTCTCTCTCCAGCTCGCTGGTGTCGGCGTAGGTAATAGGAACATCACCTTTTTGCATGGGAACCAACTTTTTATGATCATCGAAATTGTAATCAGCCGGTAGAACGCCGGCAGCGACCAATTCTTCAGAAAGAATTTGAACAAAATCTAATAGATTTTCTGGCTTGTTATTGCCGATGTTATAGATGCGGTAGGGGGCGATAGGTAATCCATCTTCTCCAAGTTCGACCGTTGGGGCTTTGCCCATGACTTTAATAACACCATCAACAATGTCGTCGACATAGGTGAAGTCGCGTTTGCAGTTGCCATAATTGAAAATCTCAATTGTTTGACCTTTAATCAGTTTATTGGTGAATGAGAAATACGCCATATCGGGTCTTCCCATCGGTCCATAGACAGTGAAAAATCTCAATCCGGTTGTCGGAATGGAATAGAGTTTGGAATAGGCGTGGGCTAATAGTTCGTTAGACTTCTTGGTCGCTGCATAAAGGCTGACTGGATTATCAACTTTGTCATCGGTTGAAAATGGGACTTTAGTGTTTCCGCCATAGACTGAGGATGAGGATGCATAAACCAAATGTTTAACAGGATGATAGCGGCAGGCCTCAAGGATGTTATAAAAGCCAATAATGTTCGAGTGAATATAGACCTCGGGATTATCAATCGAATATCTCACTCCGGCTTGAGCCGCTAAGTTAACAACAATATCGAACTGATATTTCTCGAATAAACTATCAATGAAAGCTTTGTCAGCAAGGTCGCCTTTTTTGAAAACGAACTTAGTAAAAGGTTGAAGCAAGTCTAAACGGGCTTCTTTGATGGAAACATCATAATAATCGTTGAGATTATCAATGCCAACGATTAGATTGTCTGTTGTTTCGAGAAGTTTCTTACAAAGAAACGATCCAATAAATCCTGCCGCACCTGTTACCAATATTTTCATTTTCATTGTCTCCTTAGTCTCTATTAAAGAGGTCTCGTGAAAAGACCTTTTCTTTCACATCGTCTAGTGATGAATGATAACGATTCGCAATAATAACATTTGAATTTTTTTTGAATTCATCGAAATCTTTGATAACTCGGCAATTAAAGAACTTACTCTCTTGTAATGTCGGTTCATAGATGATGATTTCAGCACCTTTGGCGTTGAGCCTTTTCATAACTCCTTGAATAGAAGTTTGTCGAAAATTATCCGAGCCTGATTTCGTAGTTAGGCGATAAATACCAACTACGACGTGGTCTTTACCATCATTTTTATAACCCGCCATTTTTAGAACTTCATCACAAATGAATTGCTTTCTCGTTTTATTAGATTCGACAATCGCGGAGATTAAATTCTCAGGGACATTTTCAAAATTGGCTTTTAGTTCTTTGGTGTCTTTTGGCAAGCAATAACCGCCATAGCCAAAGGAGGGATTGTTGTAGAAGTCGCCAATGCGAGGATCAGCGCAGACGCCTTTGATAATGTCTAATGTATCTAAACCTTTGGTTTGTGCAAAAGTATCGAGTTCATTAAAGAAGGCGACTCGAAGCGCTAAATAAGTATTGGCAAATAACTTTACTGCTTCCGCTTCAGTGCATCCGAGAATGTGGGTTTCAACATTTTCTTTGATTGCTCCTTGCTGAAGCATCGAAGCGAATTCTTTAGCTTTGGAAAGATAGGGTTCTTTCTTCTCAGGAACTCCCACCACAATTCTTGATGGATAGAGATTATCATATAAGGCTTTGCCTTCTCTCAAGAATTCAGGAGAGAAAAGAATCTTATCGTATTTGTGTTTTTCTCTTGCGTGCTTGGTAAAACCAACCCCTTACAAAATATTGAATACCACCAAAATCTTTATATTGATATTCAATGTGTTTGTTTCCATATTGTACAAACCCAACAGGATCGCTGAAATTTAAATGGCCACCAACATCCTTAAGAAATTTATCTGTTTTTTCTTTGCTCACTAAAACCGCAAAAACAAAAGCGTCGTTATCATTATCTAAAAAGCTACATACTTGTACCCACAAGCAATTGCCTAAATCGTTTTTTATGAATTCTATGTTTTTTATTTGGTTATAGTCTATAGTTTCTTTCATCTTTAATCTCTATTTTAATACAAAGTTAGCTTCTGCCCACAATTGGTCTTTAAACTCTTTAGTAAAGTTAAAACTAGGAATAACGTTTGTGGAATTAATCTTAATAACCCAGAACCTTCTATTGCCAGTTAAGTCTCTAAGATAGCCTTGCTCTCCATTAACTGTAGCGAAGATAATGCATTGTCTTGGGTGTCTTTCTACATGTTTTCCATAGGAAGCTCGATATTTATCTTCAGTTGTGGAGATGTCTTTAACGTACTGTAGTAATCCCTATTTATTTTTTGCTGCAAATAATTCCTA
>ENA-UPXM01002705-UPXM01002705.1-activated-sludge-metagenome-genome-assembly--contig:-NODE-2705-length-20432-cov-5.992541_pt1 | contig 20432 bp, 18 predicted proteins | sample MGYA00238178_ERZ772708 | MGnify/ENA primary metagenome ERZ772708 (study PRJEB29002, sample SAMN05720212) | activated sludge metagenome | isolation source: anaerobic digester from wastewater... | reverse complement strand
GGAGCTTGAATTTTGATTTTAGTACCACGCCCGTAAGGGCGTGGGTATCTATAAGTAATTCACAAGGCGCGTTCTCGATGGTCTCGGACCCCAAAGATGGATCGATACGGTCACTGCTCCAAAAAGGAGAAAACAGTCTTTTAGAAGCGGGGATTGAAGAGTCCCGGGAAGAAACGCTTCGAATCCTTGAAGTGCTGGGTATTTCAAGGACATCGGTTTATCTTGGCGGAGAGAGGAAAGTTTCAGAGGAAGAAGAGCGGCGTTTTTTGAAAATCGTGGGGGAAAGAATGACGCGACGACCGCTCGCGTATATTTTGGGAGAAACGTGTTTTCGTGAAGAGACATTGTGGGTCAACGAACATTGTCTTATCCCCCGGCCTGAAACTGAAATTTTGGTGGAAAAGGTTATTGCGGCGATCCGAGAAAAACGGCGGATTTTTTGCAAGTCACCGGCCGGGAAGAATGGCCGAATGGGTTCGGGCGACAATCTCATCCGAAAATTCTCCTTTCTTGATATCGGGACTGGTACCGGGGCAATAGCGATTTCATTACTTCGAACTTTTTCGAACGCGGAAGGAACCCTGCTTGACATCTCGCGAGAAGCAATCGAAGTGGCCCGGCGAAATGTTCAAAAATACGGTTTAGAGGGGCGCGCCCGTCTGATTCCGGGTGACTTTTTCAAGCTGTCCCAGGGGCCCGCGGAAAGCGATACCCCTCGCTTTGTGTTTGATGTGATCGTTTCAAACCCGCCGTACCTTTCCGAACTTGATTTGCAAAATATTCAGCCCGAGCTCAAGTATGAGCCTCGGGAGGCGCTTGATGGCGGGAAAGACGGGCTTCATTTTTATAGACGGCTTATCCCTCTTGCCAAGGGGCGGTTAAGGGCCGGAGGGTTATTGGCCCTGGAGGTTGGAGCGGGACAGTCCGGAATGGTTTCAAAGTGGCTTCAGGACGCGGGTTATGATAGTATCCACCGTTTCGAGGACTATTTGGGGATCGAAAGAGTCGTTACGGCATGGAACGACAAACGGAACTGAAAATAAAACAGTATTTGTTGGGTTTTGATGATGTTCAAGAGAGGAAAACCTGGGCGATAGGCCGGAAATGATATGGATAAACTAATTATTCGAGGCAGAGCCAGGTTAAAAGGCGAGGTAGATATTTCCGGGTCAAAGAACGCGGTTCTGCCGATTATGGCGGCGGCGCTTCTTTCCGAAGAAGAATCTGTGATCGAAAACGTCCCGAACCTTTGGGATGTCCAGACCATGGTGAAACTTCTCAGATCGCTTGGGGCGAAAGCCATTCTCGAATCGGGTGTTTTAAAGATCAAGCCGGGAAACCACCTCAAGCCGTTCGCGCCTTATAAGCTGGTCAAGACGATGCGCGCTTCCGTGTGTGTGCTCGGGCCTCTTTTGGCCCGATTGGGAGAGGCGGAAGTTTCTCTCCCCGGTGGGTGCGCGATCGGGCCCCGGCCAATAGATCTGCATCTCAAGGGCCTGGAAGCGTTAAGCGCGGAAATCCAGATCGATCACGGTTATGTGCACGCGAAGGTCACGAGCCGTCTCCGTGGGACGGACATTTATCTTGGGGGAGGATACGGATCATCGGTGCTCGCCACGGGAAATGTGATGATGGCGGCCGTTCTCGCCCAGGGCAGGACGGTGGTAGAAAATGCCGCTTGCGAGCCCGAGGTCGTCGATCTCGCCAATTTTTTGAAAAAGATGGGCGCCAAGATTCAGGGAGAGGGATCGCCGAGGATTGAGATCGAAGGCGTCAAAAAGCTCCGTGGAGTTAGCTACCGGGTTATTCCCGACCGGATTGAAGCCGGGACTTACATGTTTGCCTCGGCGATAACCCAGGGAGACGTGCTTATTCGGAAAATGGAACCGGGTCATTTGAACGCGGTGATTGACAAGCTCCAACAAGCCGGCGTCCGAATTGAGAAGTACAAGAACGCGGTGCGCGTCAAGAGAATCGGGAAACTCAGAGCCTCAGACGTTACAACGCTTGCGTATCCGGCGTTTCCGACTGATCTGCAGGCCCAGGCGATGGCGCTGATGACGATTACGCCCGGGATCAGCATTATCACGGAAAAGATTTATCCCAACCGGTTTATGCACGTCCCTGAACTCGGACGCATGGGAGCCAAGATCTTTCTTGAAGGACCGAGCGCGATTGTGCATGGAGTGAGAAAGCTGAGCGGCGCGCCCGTGATGGCCTCAGACCTCAGGGCGAGCGCCGCGCTTGTCCTTGCCGCCCTTGTGGCGGAAGGAGAGACCGAGGTTCAGCGCATTTATCATCTGGATCGGGGCTATGAAGATTTAGAAAAAAAATTGACGGCGTTAGGTGCCACAATAAGAAGAGAGAAAGAATAAATTCAGCGAACGGCGTTGTGTGCGGAGGAAAATATCCCGCGCGAAACGCTCGACGCTATACGCTAACAAGGAGGAAACAAGGTGTCAGTTAAAATCAGAATGAAACGTTTCGGGACGAAAGACAAGGCGAAGTGGCGCGTAGTCGTGTGTGACTCTAAATCTCCGCGCGATGGGCGCTTCATCGAAGAAATCGGTTACTACGATCCGCTTCCCAAGCAGGAAAAGTTGGTGGTGAAGGAAGCCCGCCTCGAATATTGGGTGAAAAATGGTGCTCAGGTGAGCGAAGCCCTGAAAAGTCTTTTGCGCCGGCAGAAGAAAAAACAGAAGGCAAAGGCTTAACTTGAAAGGCTAAAAAGCCCTAAAGGGTTCAAAGCTTTTTAGCCGGTTAAGATTGCTGGGCTTGTCCCGGCCCCGCGTCTCTATGGCATTGTTGATAGATATTGTCACCCTTTTTCCGGATTTCTTTAAAAGCCCGCTGAACGAGTCGCTCCTCAAAAAAGCGCGGGAACGCGGTCTTGTAAATGTGCGGGTTCATAACTTGAGGGACTGGACTCGCGACCGGCACAAAACGGCGGATGATAAGCCGTTTGGCGGCGGGGCGGGGATGGTTTTGAAGCCCGAGCCGATTTTTGAATGCGTGGAAGAAGTCGCGAAGGACGGTTGGGTTGTTCTTCTGGACCCGCAGGGTGATCCGATGAGCCAAAAGCTGGCCCGTCAACTCGCGAAAAAGAAGCATCTTGTCTTGATCGCGGGACATTATGAAGGCGTAGACCAGCGGGTGAAGGATCACCTCGTTGACCAGGAAATTTCGGTGGGAGATTTTATTACGATGGGAGGAGAGGCTCCGGCGGTTTGCGTGATCGAAGCGGTCGTGAGGCTGGTGCCCGAAGTGGTCGGGAACGAAGAATCTCTCGCGAATGAAAGTTTTGAGCACGGAGTTCTGGAGCATCCGCAGTATACGCGGCCGCGCGAATACAGGGGATGGAAAGTGCCCGAGGTGCTGGTATCCGGTCACCACGAGGAAGTGAAGGCCTGGCAGAGAAAAATGTCCGCGCAGGTAACGAAAGAAAAAAGGCCTGATCTTGCAGTGAATTTAAAAAATAATAGCGAGAAAGTTAGAAAAACCTCCGGGCATTCCGGCAGGAAAAACAAGTAGCGTTAACCATGAACAGGAGCGTTTTTGGCACGCCTGTTTTTAACCAGGAGATCAGTCATGAGTCGAATGAAGTTGATTAATCAGGAACTTAAAACGAAAAAAATGCCCGATTTTAAAGTGGGCGATACACTCAAGGTACACATCCGGGTGAAGGAAGGGGACAAAACACGCCTTCAGCTGTTTGAGGGAATTTGCATCCGGAAAAAAGGCCGGGGTGCCAACGCGAGTTTTTCGGTTGCCAAAGAAAGCTACGGGGACATAGTCGAGAAAATTTTTCCTCTTTATTCCCCGATCATTGAGAAAATTGCCGTCAGCTCTAAAGGCAAGGCGCGACGGGCCAACCTTTACCATCTCAAAAACAAGAAATAAATGTCCCTCGACCCTACGCCTATGGGCCATTCGAGGAAAGAAATCCGGCGGACAAACTTTGCGAAGTTGCTGGAGTTTGACCGGATTTGTTTTGAGGGACCCGGGGCGCTGGCGGGAGTGGACGAGGCGGGGCGGGGGCCGTTGGCAGGGCCGGTCGTTGCCGCGGCGGTGATTTTGGGATCCACGGATGAGCTGGTCGGAATTAATGACTCGAAAAAACTCTCACTGGTTCAGCGGGAAAAGTTTTTTGAAAAAATTGTTCGCTCCGCCAATGTCGGAATCGGTATGGCGGATGAAAAGACAATCGACACCCTCAATATTTACGAGGCGACCCGGCTTGCAATGAAACGGGCCGTACAGGCGCTAAGTCACACACCCGCTTTTCTTCTGGTGGACGGGCCCATCCGGCTGGATGTCCCCGTAGCCCATCGGGGGATCGTGAACGGGGATCAAAAATCCGCTTCCATAGCGTCGGCATCCATCGTGGCCAAGGTTTTTCGTGATCGCTGGATGTGCCACCTTCATGAACTTTATCCCGCTTACTCTTTCGACCGTCATAAGGGATATGGCACCGCGGTACATTTGGAGGCCCTCCGGACATTCGGACCTTCTCTGGTCCATCGGCTCAGTTTTGCGCCGGTCGAGCGTTCGGCGCGAAGAGAAGAGGCCGGTGTATGAAGTTATCTTTAAACCGGTCGGCGTTTCGTTATTCGCTGGGAACCCGCGGCGAGATTGCGGCCGCGGAATATCTCCGCGGCAAAAAGTTTAAAATCCTTCAAAAAAATTATCGATGCGGGATAGGCGAGATTGACCTTATCGCGGAAAAAGGCGGAAGAATTCATTTTGTCGAGATTAAAACGCGGAGCGGACACGGTTTTGGAACGCCTGAGGAGGCTGTTGACCGGAAAAAACAGGCCAAGATCGTTAAATTGGCCGAATGGTACCTTCAAACCATGAAGTTGCGGGATACGCGAGTTTCACTGGACGTCCTTGGAGTGACCTGGCAAGAAAACGGGGAGCCGGTTTTCCGGTTCATTGAAGGCGCGTTTGAAAAGGAAGACGATCGATGAGAAAACAGGCGGTGTCATTTTTTTCCGTGCTCGTGAAACCTTTCGCGGAAATTCATTCTGGCGAGAGGATGAAAACCTGTCTCATGTTCCTTTATTTTTTTCTGACCATTTCCACGCTCTATATCCTGAAACCCGTCCGGAGCTCTCTTTTCCTTTCTGAATTTAGCGCCGAAAAACTTCGGTTTATCAATATTGGCGAGGGACTGTTTCTGATTTTAATTGTATGGCTTTACGCGCTCCTCGCGAAGCGCTTGACCCATAAAGTCCTTTACCCGCTGGTACTTGGGTTCCTGATCGTGACGATGATTCTTTTCTGGTATTTTATAAAACGCGATCTGCCCTATCTTTCCGCGGGCTTTTACATCTGGCAATCCGCTTTTTCGGCGATGGTCACTACCCAGTTCTGGATTCTGGCGAACGATATTTTTCGTCCGAACGAAGCCAAAAGGCTTTTCGGATTGATCATTAGCGGCGGATCGCTGGGAGGAATTTTTGGAGGGTTTTTGACGAGCTTTTTTGTCAGGTGGTTTCCGACCGAAGATCTGCTTTTGGTTGTTGCCCTTATCCTTCTGGCGTGTATTTTTCTGATCGGTATTTTCTGGAAAGAGATTATCGTGGAGCGGCCAGGGGGCATGGCCGATGTGGCGCATCTTCCAGAGATCAAGGAGGGAAATGAAAATAGCAAAAAGGACGTTTCAGGGAAGCATCCCTTTGGGGCCGGGTCTTATATCGCGTTGGTTGTCGGGATCGTTGTACTCGCGAAAATGAGTTCTACGATCGTGGAGAACCAGTTTGGTGGAATGGTTCAACTCGTGATCCGAGGCAAGGACGCGATCACGTCTTTTTACGGAAGTTTTTATGGCTGGTTAAACGTACTCTCCTTTTTTCTCCAGATCGTGGTTACGGGAAAACTTTTAAAGCGTTTCGGGGTTGGGATCTCGCTTTGGCTTCTTCCCCTGGGGCTTGCCGGACTTTCCCTTGTAAGCTTTCTCGTGCCGGTACTTTCCGTGAGCATTTTTTACAAACTCTATGACGCCGGGATGAATTATTCCATCCAGCAGGCCAGCAAGGAAATCCTTTACCTTCCGATCCCGGCAAAGCTCAGACGCAGGGTAAAGCCCGCGATCGATATGCTGGGTTATCGCGGCGCCAAGACGATTGCCGGACTTTATATGGCCGTTTGCGCGCCGCTCTTTGGTTTTTCTGTTGAAAAGTTCGGACTGCTTGTCTTATTATTGATGCCACTTTGGTTTGTTATCACCTGGGCCACACACCACCGTCTCCGACGTTATGCTGAAGAAGGTTTTTAAAGAAAAATCAAATAAAGCCGTAGTTCTGCTCAGCGTTGTTTTGCTTGGGCTGATATTGGCTGAGCCCCGGGCTGTTTTTCCGGAAGAGGAAACGGAAGCTCAAGATGTTTGCATGCTGGAGAAATTGGCGATTCCGGAAGAGTCTCCGGCGTTTCGACGTTTATTAAAAACGACCCCCGCGACTTCGGAATATCAGCGGGCAAGGATTGATTTTTTAATTGAACGGGTTGGAAAATCGGATTTCGATTTTATCTGGAACGGGGAAAGTTTTGATGGCCGGCGCGCGGCTTTTCATTTAAAGTACAAATATGTCAAGTTCCGCTCCGAGGCGCCCACTGCCGAGGCTTTTATCACAAGCGTCGCCTCGTGGTCTCGCAAGACGGGTCGTCCTTATCTGGCGAGAATCGATGGAGAGATATGCGAAGTCAGGGCTGTTTTGTTCAGAGAGCTGGCCCGCCTAGATCAAATGGCAACAGAGAAAAGAAGAGAAACGGAAAGTTTACCGGCGTCATGATAAACAAACACAAAAAACTACTCACCTTGGTATTGGCCCTGTTGTTTTTTGCCGGAAGTTCTTATGCCCAGGACATATATGCCCCCGTCTATCCGCATGAACCTCTTAAGGCCAAAAACCTCAAGGACCCGGTTTCTGCCTTGCTGGAAATACCTTTCCGTCTCGTCAGGTGGCCTATTGATCAAAGCCTTGTCTATATTGGAAAACGTCATATCGACAAAAAAGCATTTCACATTTACGACAAAATCAAGGGCTATGGCGTGACGCCCCACATCGCCTTTACAGATTCTGCCATTCTCCCACTGGTAGGTCTGGAGCTCGATCTTATGACGATGACCCGGAAAAAGGTCGAACATCCGGATGTTGTCGCGAATGCCTCCGTGCGATACGCCATGCACAACCTTTTTATCGTGGATTCGAAGGTGGGAGTGAACCGTATTGCCGGAACCGGTCTTTATACGTTCGGAAACTTCAACTTTGACCACCGAAGCCGCGAACCTTTTTATGGAATTGGTCCGAGGACGAGTCTCGGGGATAGTTCCTCGATCCGCATGGAAACCGTGTATCTGGCGTGGAACGCCGGGTATGAGTTTTCGCCGTCGCTTAATGTGCTCGGGACCTTTGCCTTCAAAGAAAATCAGATTAAACATCGCGCGCACGACGGGAAGGGTGATATGACGGAGATTTTTGCGGGTCAGGATATTCCGGGGATCCACGGAGGAGAAGAGCTGAACTGGAAGATGGAATTGGTCCGTGATACGCGGAATACGAAGGACGAAGCATCCAAGGGAAGTTATCAGAAGCTGAGCGTAAAGTTGACCGAGGGGGTTGATAGCACAAAGGCCAGGTTTTTGACCTATCAGCTTGACGCGGCAAAATATTTCAGTCTTAAGTCCCCGAGGAGAGTGCTTGCGATCCGGGCTTTCGGAGAACACAACGATGAAATCAATCATGGCACGATCCCTTTTTATGACATGGCGAGATTGGGCGGCATGGGGTCTTCTCAAAGGACGAGCGTAGCCCACCGGGCCTTTGTTTATAACCGTTTTTATGGAGAAAGCGCGATTCTCTTCAGTCTCGAATACCGTTACGCCATCTGGGAGTACCGGGACTTCAGGCTGAACGCCTCGGTTTTTTGGGATGAAGGACAGGTCTTTAACGAATTTAACAAGTTTAAATTCAGTGATTTTCGTGAATCCTACGGGCTCGGATTTTATCTCAGCTATGCCAAACATACACTTTTGAATTTTACCGTCGCGCATGGTGATGAGGGGACGCGGGTGTACGTTAAAAACAGGGTGCCTTTTTAGGCGCTGGAGAAATATGACGAACGAGCGATTGATGAAAAAAGGGACAGTTTTTTTGGTTGGGGCCTTATTGGCGATCATGCTTCCCGGGACTCTTTGCGCGAAAAGCGCCAAATTTAAGGGAAAAGCGACCCATCTTTACAAAGACGTGTTTGACCAGAACGTCTATTACGAGGGCGTGAATCAGTTGGATTTCGGGAGGTGGGGAAGGAAGTTATTCGACCGTGAAATTCCGGCCGCCAATATAAACATTTTTGATGAAGTTCCGGATTCGGCGTTTTTTACTAATCGGCACGCCCGGAAGCGTCTTTCCGCGGAAGAGCTCGAGAAGGGTTATTCTGAAACCGAAGGGCCCGATTTGAGCGCGCCGATGACGGTGACCAAGGGGAAACAGGAAGGACTCCATCCGGGTTTTTTTATTCGGGATGCCAGGGGAGACGCCTATTGTCTGAAATTTGACGCGGAAGGATATCTGGAGCTGGCGACCGCGGCGGAAGTCATCGCGTCCCGGTTTTATTACGCGATCGGATATAACGTGCCCCAGTACACGATGTTCCGGTTTCGGCCAGAAGACATTGTGGCGGGTGAGAACGCCTACACCTATGACGACACCGGATTTCGGAAAAAAATGACGCCCGACTTGCTGGATCAATATCTGTCCTTTTTGCCCATTACGGAAGAAGGGGAGTACCTGGCGTCTGCTAGCAAGATTGTCCCCGGCAGGAATGCGGGGTACTTCAGTTTTTATTCCCGGCGCAAGGATGATCCCGAAGATACAATCAATCATCGCGACCGGCGGGAAATTCGGGCGATATCTGTTTTTTCAATGTGGCTCAACAACTATGATGTCCGTGAGGATAACACGCTGGACATGGAAGTGGTAGAGAACGGGAGACCGGTCATTAAACATTACCTGATCGATTTTAATAGCGCTCTCGGAGCCGCGCATGGTGGTCCTAAGCCCCCCATGTTCGGGCACGAATACATGATCGATTACGGGGAAACGGCCAAGGCGTTTCTTTCTCTCGGATTGTGGGAAAAGCCATGGCAGAAAAAATGGCGAGTTGTTGATGAGAGGCCGTATGAGTCGCCCGCCGTGGGGTATTTTAGCAACGAGGGTTTTGATCCTGAGTCCCACAAGGTCCAGCTGCCTTACGAAACTTTCCGGGTTTTGACAAAGGCTGACGGTTTTTGGGCCGCAAAAATCATGAAGAGTTTTACGGATGAAGATGTCCGTGCCATGGTCAAGGCGGGGCGATATTCAAACGCGGAAGATGAAGACTATATCGCGAAGACGCTGATTGAGCGTCGGGACATGATCGCCCGCTACTGGTTTTCACAGACGACACCGCTGGACCAGTTTGAACTAAGCGGAAATGTTTTACGCTTCAGAGATCTTGCTCTCCATTACGGGTGGGGCGACCCGGACGCGATCGATTATACCGCCGAAGTTTTTGCGGGTTCAAAAAGACGGAAACCCGACGAAATTTTAACCTCCCAGGAGCCGGTGTTTTCACTGAACCCGCGCTACATAAGCCCGAATCGGACCGTTGAACTCAGAATTCGTGTCAGTCGACGGGGTGATGAGGATCCAAGCCCCTACATCAAAATTATTCTGGATGAGGGCGGTGTCCGGCAGATCAGACACGAAGATTAAGGCGCTCGCGAACCCGCTCCATCAGGAGCGGAACCTCCAAATTCAAATGACTTTTGTTTTCCCACTGTAAAACCCTCCCTGTAGTGCTTTCCTTTAATCAAGGGTGAAACCTGTGGAGTCGAGAGACGGGCGCAGGTACCGTGAGGAGTTGGTTTGCCTTGCGAAACGACCATATTCCGTCGGGACCAAGCGGGGGAGCCAAACAGAGGTCTGCCCCTTCAATTTTTCGCGAAAGCATTTCGCATTTTTGAAGACGACACCAGCTCTCTTGAAAAAAAGGTTGCCGCGGTCGTGAGCGCTAGTTTTTCAATAGAATAAACGGGAGGCCCCTGGATTTTGACAGGAATGGATTTAATTTTTTGCGGGATGATCTGAAAGATCGTCTGAGGCCTGAACGTCTTTGTGAGAGTATTTGGGAACCGGAAGGCGAAATCCGCTGGAAGTCCGAGAATACGGAGCTCTACTTTCAGCAGGTGTTTATTACGGTTGTCTCAAGATGCTTGAGTTAGATCGCGAAATACATTAGGCTCACTATTTTGAGAAGAATCGGCGCTGGGACGCGGCCATGGATTCTGCCGCGCCGATATTGCAGGCAAACTTTTACCCCGGAGCATTTGAATGGATGTCCACGAAACGATCCATAAAGTCGCGGAACTGTTAAAGAAGTCAAGAAGTATTCTGTTTATTACCGGAGCGGGGGTTTCCGCGGATTCGGGGTTGCCGACATATCGGGGACTTGGCGGACTTTATGATGATGTTGAAACCGAAGACGGTATTCCGATCGAAATGGCGCTGGCAGGGGATATGCTCCGGAAGAGACCCGAGGTAACCTGGAAATATCTTTCCCAGATCGAACGGAAATGTCGCGGAGCAAGACCGAACCGGGCCCACGAGGTCATTGCCGAAATGGAAAGGTGGTTCGAGCGTGTTTGGGTTCTCACACAAAATATCGACAGCTTCCATCACGTAGCCGGCTCCAGAAATGTGATCGACATCCATGGGGACATGCATGATATCCAGTGTGAAGAATGCGGTTGGAAGACCCGCGTCGAGAATTATGACGGTCTCGAGATACCTCCGCGCTGTCCCAAATGTGATGCAATCGTCCGGCCGGATGTTGTCTTTTTTGGTGAGTGCTTGCAACCTGGCAAAGTCAGGTTGATGGAACGGGAGATTGGGCGGCCGTTTGATGTCTATTTTTCCATCGGAACGACAAGTGTTTTTCCCTATATCAAACACCCTATGATCCTGGCCTCACATCTTGGGCGTTCCACGATCGAGATTAATCCTGACACGACGGACATCTCCGGGTGGGTGGATATCAGGATCCCCATGGGCGCCGCCGCAGCTCTTGATGCCTTATGGCAGGAACTCGCCGCTCCCTAATTGATGCTGGCGCAGATGAGCGCGCAACCCAGACGGAGGAAAGCATCATGGATGTCCGAATGGCGCTCGTAATAGATTCACAGACGACGAAATCAGTTCAGCCAGTTTAAGGACCGTTCAATTAACCATTGATCATTGCCAGGGTGATGATTGCTACGAGACGTCGATCAATTTTTGGCTGGATATTCCTTTTTCGAAGTTTGTTACGGAAATCCGCGGAACTGTAGCCTTCTCGATTCGGAATGGGTGGCCGTCCATTGGAACCCCTGGGTTTTGTTAGGCGCTTTACTTTAATAAAACGCGACATGAGTTTGTCAGAGCGGATTGGACATACCTGTGTAACCGCCTCTAGGCGCCCGGATTGGTGACGGGCTGGGAGAGCGGCAGAGAGAAGGAAAACAGACTGCCTTTTTTATACTCCGATTCTACGGAAACGGTTCCGTGATGCGTCTCCACAATTTTTTTTGAGATAGCCAACCCAAGTCCGGTTCCGCCCGGAGCGATGCTTTGCGCCGATTCCAGCTGGGAAAATTTTTTGAAAATTTTGGGCAGATCTTTTTGCTGAATTCCGATGCCCGTGTCTTGGACCGAAACTACCACGCGGTTGTTTTTAAAGGCCGTCGAGAGGGTGATCGAACCTTGAGAGGTGAACTTGATCGCGTTTTGCAGAAAGTTTGTGATGACCTGCACGATCTTGTCAGGGTCCATATCGGCTGCCGGAACCGACGCGTCCGTTTTAACTTCAAAACGAAGGTTTTTTTCTTTAACGAGCGGCCCCATGGATTCCGCGACATCACAAACAAGGGCATTGATATCTGTTTTTTTGATCCGGAATTCAATGACTCCGGCGTCCAGTTTGTGAAAAGCGAGGACGTCGTTCACGAGACGCGTTAAACGGTCCGCGCATCTTTTTGATATTTCAAGGGTCTCTCTTTGCTCGGCATTTAGCGGCCCTGTCAGCCCCTCCAGGACAATGTTGATGCCTTCCTTGACGGAGTGAATAGGAGTTCGAAGTTCATGGGAAACCATCTGGATCAGGTCGGACTTGATTTCGACGGATTCCCGGTATTTATGTTCCGTAATATCTCTGGCGAAACAATGGAATCCGTCAAAGAATTTGTTCTCGCCGCCGGGGGGGATCAGGACAAGGAACTGATGCAACATCGATTTGTCTTTCCGGAGGGCCTTGACTTCCAGCTCCAATTTCCCGGTCTTTTCCAGTGTCTCGGAAGCGGTTTTTACTTTATTCTGGTCTTCCTGGCTTATTGTTGAAAACAGATTCAGTCCGGTCATTTCTTCCGGCGTGTATCCCAGCATGGCGGCATAAGCCTTATTCACCATCAAAAAGTTCATGTTTTTGTCGAGGCGGGCGATTCCATCCAGGGCGTTTTCCATGGCGGTCATATTTTCCTCGAGTTGTTTTTCCGTCATGATCCGTTGGGTGATGTCTTCCGAAATCCCGAGCAGATAGATTGGATTTCCGGCCTCGTCGAGAATTGGAATTTTTTTGGTGTGTAAAATCCGAGGCCCTTTTTTCAGGGTGTTGATGGGTTCTTCGGTGATTTCTAGTAGCACCTTGTTTTTGAGAGTGTCGCGATCTTTTTGAATGAAAAAATCAGCTTGTTCCCTGGGGAAAAAGCAATAGTCGTTTTTGCCGATGAGCTCTTTGCGGGAGTAACCGAGGAGCTGTTCGCCGGCCCGGTTGAAGCGAACAAAACGCAATTCATTCGCGTCCTTGATAAAAATCATGTCCGGAATATTTTCGATCACGGAATCCAGAAAGACATTCGCGTTCCGGAGATTGTTTTCTGCCCGCAATCTTTCCTGGACTTCATCTTGGAGCTGTTGGTTTGACGCTGAAAGCTCAACGGCTTTTTGTTCCAGTTCCAGCGTCCGTTCCCTGACTTTTTTTTCAAGGGTCTGATTGACGTTTTTCAGCTGGTCGAGATAGCCTCTGATTTTCCGGAGGATGGGGATGAAGGTGAGAACTCCGGTTATCAGAAGAGCTAGCAGGGTTGAGGCAAAGAAAACGATCCCCAGATTTTTCAGGAAGACGATGCGCCGGAGGCTTTCCCTCTGGTATTGGCGAACGCTTCCCCGAAGCATGCTTAGCACGCGCAGCGTTTGTGCGTTCAGTGCCCGAAGCTGGGGATAATCAGAACTGACATGGACTGGAGTACCTATCATGAAATTTTTTACGGAATTGATATAGTCCAGAATTTCGTCGTTGAGCCGGGAGGGAGGATGGCAATAGAGGCGGTAGAGAGTCCGTTGAAGATCCGCGGGGAGCGAAGAAAGAGCGAGGCTCGCGGGTTGGTTGCTTGTAAAAACAAGGGTCAGAGAAAGGGCCTCATGAACTTCTTTTCTCAGGATTTGCCGCTCTGGCGGGGTGTTGGACTGCGCGTATTCAGACGCGAGAAAGTTGGCTTTATGAATAAATCCCCACTGATTTTCCATGGTCGCGATCACCAGCGCGTCGTGCTCGGCCCGCTTTACCTCGTAAATCAGAAGCATGAAGGCGCCGGTAGCCAGGATAGCTAACAGGCCCAAGGTCAGGATAAACCGGATTTTCGTGAAGAAAATGACGGGATCTTCCTTGCCGCGAGTCGGGGTCATGCAGGGGCTCCCAGATAAAAACCCTGCCCGTATTTCACGCCAAGCCCCCTGAGGGTATCAAGATCTTCCCGCGACTCAATCCCTTCCGCGATCACTTCAGCGTCCAGGTCTTCGGCGATCTTGAGAACCCGCCGGAGTGTTTTTTCGATCTGAGCGTCCCGCGCGATTCCCCGGATATATCTTTTGTCCAGCTTGATAACGTCTGGTTCAAGGAGAATAAGGTTTTCAAGGCAAGTGTTCCCAAATCCGACGTCGTCGATCGCGATGGAAACACCGGACCGTTTAAAAGTTTCTACGGGGTCAATCAGGTGGGAAGGATCCCCGAGGATTTGTTGTTCGCTGATTTCAAGACAGTAACTTTTGGCGGGACAGCTGACGGAGAGTTTTTCAACGACTTCGTCGGGAGAAATATCAACGATTGTCGCGGGGAAAAGGTTGATGTGCCGGTAAAGCTCGGGGGCGAGGGGAGCGGAGGCCGAAACACAGGAGCGAAAACAATAATGATCGACGAGAGTGAGCATGTTTTGTTCTCGCGCGATCCGGAAAAAATCATTCGGCATCACGATGGAGCCGTTGTTCAGACGGCTCAAAAATTCATAGCCTATGATGGAAAGATCCGTCAGATTCAGGATGGGTTGTTTGAGCGCGAAAAAATCTGTTCCCCGGCGGAGGACGGCGGAGAGCTGCTCAGCGTAGGTGGAGATTTTGGCGTCGGCAGAACTAACCTCCTCTTCATCCAGGGAGATGCAATTTTTTCCTTTTTGTTTGCTCTGACGGAGCAAAGGATTCGCGATCGCGAGCAGTTCATCAACGGATGTCACGTTGCTTGAAACGGGGGTTAGCCCGATACTTGCCGTGATTTGGAGCGTATCGCGATCGCTGACATAAATCACGGTGTCGGCGATAGTCATTCGGATTCGCTCCGCCAGATGGATCCCTTCGCCATGGCTTGTTTTGGGGAGAAGAAGAATGAATTCATCTCCTCCAATTCGCGCCACATGATCGCTTTCCCGAACCACTTCCTTGATCTTTTTCGCGATTTCCTTAAGAAGCATATCGCCCACGGGATGTCCCAAAGAGTCATTGATGTGCTTAAAATTATCGATATCAAGGAGAAGCGCGAGGAGACCGTGGCCCTCTCTCAGCATTAGCTGAAGCTCCCGGGTCAAAGCCTGCTGAAGGCCGCGCCGATTAAAAAGTTCGGTCAAGGGATCCATCAAAGCCATTTTTTCGAGGCGTAAACTGGTTTCCCTGAGCCGTCCAGTGACGGATGCCAGCTTCTCCTTGATCCGGTGACGGTCAATCGCGTGGTGGATGATTCGCGTGAGAAAGCGCGAGCTAATGTCGCTTTTGACCAGGTAATCTTCCGCGCCGCGTCGGACGGCATCAATCGCGACTTGATCGTTATCGAGGCCGGTTATGATGACGACGGGTTTGTGCCTGGCTTCAGCCTTGATCTTTGAGAAGGTTTCAATGCCGGAGGAGTCAGGAAGCATGAGATCAAGCAGGATGAGATCATAGTGGTTGATCCGGAGAGAGTCGAGGGCCCTTTCAAGAGAAGGAGAGATCGTGATAGCGAGCGACGGGTTCCTTTCTTTACTCAGGCGAATCTTCAGAATGTTAGCAAAGTCTAAATCATCTTCAACCAGCAAGATATTCCAACTCGTTACGTCACCGCGCTTTTCGATCATGCGTTCTCCCTTCTCAGGACGACATGATGCGATTGATTTCTGTTAAAAGATCATTGAACTCGTAGGGCTTTGTCAGATAAGCGTCTGCCCCGATGACTTTTCCGACTACTTTGTCGACCAGGGTATCCTTGCCGGTTAACATGATGATGGGAATCTTGGCGATCCTTTCGTCAAAGCTTTCCCGAAGGGCTTTGCAGACTTCTTCGCCGGGAAGTTTGGGGATCATCAGATCAAGAATTAAAAGATCCGGAATTTTATCGATGGCTTCCCTGAGGCCTGTCGCGCCGTCAAACACGGCGATGATCTCATAGCCAAGCTTTTGGAGCCTTAGTGTGAGGAACTTGTTGGCGCTTGGCTCATCTTCGACGACCAGAATACGTTTTTTCTGTGTAGTTGGCATTTGCAACTCAAGGGCGCTCCCGGACCGCGAGGCGACAGGGGTGTCATTTTGCACTTTCATGACCATGCGAGCCTCCTCATGAAAGGAGCTGCTTTTTTGTGCGTTTTTAGGATACAATCCGCTATAGAATGACACTTTCTTAAATTCTAAAAGAAGTATACTCCCTCACCCGTCAAAAAGCAAATCAGGCCGTTTTTTGGCCTCGGCACGGAGTTTTGCCATTGGGCTTGTGGGGCTCTTGGGTCAAATTTTTCACAAAGAAACACCGGGGGCGCTTTCACAAATATTTTCAACCCACTTTTCCTCCAGGGACTGGAAAGCCCAAAAAGAGCCTATGAAACCGTTTTCAATTTTTTGACGGGGTGCGTGTCAAAAGGTTGATGGAATCTCAAATGGATGAATTGCGCTCTACAAACTTGAAATCCTGATTTACAATTCCCAAGCAGAAAGATTTCTCGCTCGGAGATGATAATCTGCGGGCGGTCAAAGCTTGTAACAAAATACGGGGAAACAAATGGATCTAGTGATGGGAGCGAAATATTTGGCGTGGTTATGTCCGGTGGGCTGTGTTTTGGCCGCGGCAAAAATAGGCCGCTTATGTTTTCCCGGAGCTTTTTTGCGAGATCGATATCTTTTAGTGTTGTTTCACGCGGGAGCGGGTCTTGTCATTTTTTCCATGGTGCTTTTCGCAGCCGTTTTAATGGGGCTGGCAACGCGCCCGGTTCTTTGGCGAATAACAAGTTTTTGTCTTATCCTGGGTTTGCATGAACTGATCCGGCTGATTTCTGGAATTAGGGGGAAAAGGTCGCTTTTGCGTGTTCACCTGATACCGGTTACATTATTGTCCGTGTATTTTTTTCTCCAGGGAATTCTCACTCTTTTGCCTCCGACGGCATGCGACGAGACAATCTACCATCTCTATGTCCCTCAAAAGTGGCTCGAAATGGGCGGAAAATATTTTTTCGCGGATAATATTTACGCCTATTTCCCACAGCTCGCGGATCTTTACTTTCTGCTGGGACTTGGAACGCTGGGGGAGCCGGCCGCGAAATTTTTTCATGTTACTTGGGGCGCCCTGCTCGCGGGTGCGATTTTTCGAGTGTCGCGGAAGTGGCTTGGCCCGCGGCAGGCCTGGTGTCCTGTTTTTGTGTGGCTTTTGATACCATCTGTTCTGGTCACGATGCACTGGGCTTATGTCGACTTGACCTTTGCCTTTTACGCGTTCATGGCGCTTGTTCTCCTCATGGAGTACCGGGACATCCCCAGTCGAAGGACGTGGGCCGGATGTGCCTTGATGGCCGGAGGAGCCGCGGCGACAAAATATACGGGAATCCAGTTCGCCTTGATTCTCGCCTGCCTTTTTATGATTTTGCACAGACGACGTCAGGCCAGACAGATTTGGGAGCCGATACTTGTTTTGGGGGGACTGGCGGGGCTCGTGCTTTCTCCGTACCTTGTCCGAAACTTTATTCAAACAGGTTACCCTCTTTTCCCGTTTGCTTTTCCGGGACTAACCGTTCATTCCGTAAACTGGGATCCGGATCGGGCGATGCTTTTTGTTAGCTGGCTTCAGACATTTGGCACGCGCATTGGAGAGGAAAGCGCGTGGGACACTCTTTGGGCGCCGATCAGGATTTTTATCAAAGGCCGATTTTTTGATCATGTCAATTTTGACGGGATCATCGGGCCGACTTTTTTGCTGATACCGTTTTTTTTTCGGGAAATAAAAAAAGATTCAGGGCTTCGGGTTCTCGGGCTCTTTTCTCTGTTTTTTGTTGTCTACTGGACTTTGACGACAAAACAGGTCCGTTTTTTCTTTCCCGTTTTGCCTGCGTTGTCCATCCTGCTTGTCTGCGGCGCGGCGAAGGCAGGGGGGAAGCGGCTTTTGGGAGTTGTGATGGTGCTGGCGGCTGGTTTGTCCTGGTTGGGGTTTCGGGAGATTGTGAGGGTCGATCCCGTTCCGTATCTGTCAGGCGAGGAAGGACGAGAAGAGTTTCTCCGACGGCGAATCGACGTATACCCGATTTACAAAGAATCCATGAAACAATTGGGCCCGGATGATAAAGTCTATCTTCTGGATATGAGAAATCACGGCTATTTTCTTGATAAGCCCTGGACGGGGGATTATGTGTTTGAGCATTATAATCTGGAACGATTTCTGAAAGGTCTGGAGTCGCCGAAAGAAGTCGGCCGTTTTTTTTCTGATCGGGGAGTGACCCATCTGCTGGTTGGTACGGACATTACGTTTTCGGAGACCATGGGGCTTGAAAAGCGGGAGGCCTTGCTTTTCAGCTCTTTTTTAAGAGAGAATGCCCTGCCTCTTCTGGCGCGGAGGAAACACATATTTTTTAAATTGAAAGAAACGGGAGAAGCGACATGAAACTATCCGTGGTGATGCCGGTTTACAATGAGAAAAAGACTATGGAAGAAGTGATAAGGCGAGTTTTGGGACTTGCCATGGAAAAGGAACTGGTGATCGTGGATGACGCGTCGACGGACGGTACCCGGGAAATTCTGGCGCGTTATGAGAATACCCCGCATGTCCGGATTTTTTATCATGAAAAAAACCAGGGCAAGGGAGCCGCGCTTCAGACAGGGTTTCGCGGCGTGACGGGGGATCTGGTTGTGATACAGGACGCGGACCTCGAATATGACCCAAAGGAATATCCGGATCTTCTTGAACCAATTCTGGACGGCCGTGCCGACGTTGTTTATGGATCACGGTTTTTGGGCGGGCCTCACCGTGTTCTTTACTACTGGCACTATGTGGGGAATTGTTTTTTGACTATGCTTTCGAATATGCTTTCCAATATCAACCTGACCGATATGGAAACCTGCTACAAGGCGTTTCGTCGCGAGGTCCTCGACAAAGTTGAAATTCGTTCCCGGCGTTTTGGCTGTGAGCCGGAATTTACGATGAAGGTAGCGAAACACAAGTTCCGGATTTATGAAGTCCCGATCAGCTACAGCGGGCGAAGCTACGAAGAAGGTAAAAAGATCACCTGGAAAGACGGATTGGCCGCCATTTTTACCATGATCTATTACCGGTTTTTTGACTGATTCTTCCGCTCCCAGACGTGGCTATCCGCGCCGGTGATAACAATCCGGTGTGGGATGAGTTGATCACGCTTTAGGGCGGGCTTGTTTGGGTCGATAAGGGACGCAGAAGTCATCTAAAACTTAAGTTTTCCTTAGATCGCAAGAGAAATCGGGAGAAAACAAAAGGGGGTTGCGGTGATGGGAAGTGAAAAACGTTCGGTTACATTGGATATCATCGTATCTGAAGTCTTCAAATGGATTGGATTTGCATGGACTGGATTGGGTGTTTTTTTTACGCTTCAATTCTTTGAGGCTATTGCGGAAGGCGATAAAATCACAAACCTTGAATACAACATGAGAATGTATCAACTCGCACTTGAATGGGCGATAGTTGCGATACCTGCTTTTGTCGCATCTTACTTTGGCAAGAAATGAGTTAACGACGAACGGAAAAGGGGTTTGGGAATGAACGGTGAAAGAATAATTATGGGAGAGGGAGGGGGAGGTTATGAGGATTTTTGGCGCATTGTTTTTGTGTTTGCTTTTAGTTGGATGTGCGACAAGGGCAAAAATGAACAATCTCAGTCTTGGTATGACAAAATCCCAGGTTCTAAGTGTTATGGGACGGCCGGCTTCGACAGCGGCTACGCATGGCACAGAAGTATTAAGGTATGATTTGCATGATAACGTATTTGACGAACACGCAAGCGAATATTGGGTTACATTGGAAAATGGGAGAGTGTCAGAATACGGTCGGGCAGGAGATTGGAAATAGTGCAATCTATTATCTGGACAATCAAAATCCTAATAACAAAATGCCCGAATGAATAAGAAATACAACGATCTTGACGCTAAGCTCTCCAGGTTGACCGCCGTTTTTTTCAGCCATTATCTCGACATGAACTACTAAAATCCAGGGACGGTTCTTGCTAGTCGTGGCGCCCTGGGAGTCCGGCGGCGCGTGATTTCTGACATCCCTGGGGTTCATTTGTGAGTTTGTTTGCTGAGGGTGCGGGCGAAATCTTTTCCTCTGAATGTTCTGACAGGTACAGATCTGGTTTCGAATTACTTAAAATGATACTTGCGGATTTGCCCAAGGGAGCAGGTCGAGGGAGGGCTTACCTCTTCAGGTGCCGGAAGTTGCCGTGCTATAGCTTCTCAAACAGGAAATTCCGATTTCCCTAAATCGGGCATATTTCGATTTATTCGACTATTGGAATACGGTTGATTTTGGAACCGGTCCTGATGCCTGGTAAATAAACCGCATAAACGCGCGATTTTCAAATTTTCTCTTGGGGGAGTCGTTCTATTTCCTCGAGTTTTCCCCGGAGCAGAGGGGATAAAAGCGGTTTTATCCGGAGTTTTTCGGCGAGGGGCAGATATTTAAAACCCCGAATATGCCCGAGGCAATGAAGGGAACCGCAGGCGCACCGGAAATCAGCTCCCCAGGCTTCCATGTCCCATTCGGTAGTCAGATAGTGATACGTAATCTCTTCGCCACGGGAAATATCCCGGAGAGCGGTAAACTGCCGGCATTCGATA
>ENA-UPXM01002687-UPXM01002687.1-activated-sludge-metagenome-genome-assembly--contig:-NODE-2687-length-20544-cov-6.781297_pt1 | contig 20544 bp, 20 predicted proteins | sample MGYA00238178_ERZ772708 | MGnify/ENA primary metagenome ERZ772708 (study PRJEB29002, sample SAMN05720212) | activated sludge metagenome | isolation source: anaerobic digester from wastewater... | reverse complement strand
CTTTAATAATTCCTAGGGACGCTAAATATTGTCGGAGTTTATCCGTACCCGCTACTTCTAAAATGACATAATCGCGTTCCGTATTTGCTATTGGTAATATCATAAAATCCCCTAGTTAGCCATTGCTAACAAGGAAATGTTAGCCGTTGCTAACCGGTATTTCAAGCAATATTGTAAATTTTAAAAAATATTCATAAATTTACATCGAAACATTTATTGTTATAGAGTTTATTAATGTGATAGAGTCGTTTTATAAACAGTTAAAAAGAGCACCAATTGTAAAATATATTCATAATTTCTGCATTTTTTTAATATTGTTGTGCTTTTTTTCTAACTATGTGTTAGGATTTGCTTGTGTTAATCAAATAATTGATTAATAGTAGGAGGAACAGCAAAAAACTATGGATTATAATGCATTGCTTCCGATAATCTTTTATCTTTGCGCCTGTTTCTATAGTTTTTTTGGCATATATACTTTGGCCACTAATGCGAAAAGTCGCACGAATTGGCAGTTTTTCTTCCTAATGATTTCGTTAACAATTTGGTCATTTACATATGCAATGGCCTACTCTGTTGATAGTGCTGAAACAAGAATAATGTGGAAGTCACTTGGTGTTTTTGGGTGGAGCCTTTTTTATGTTTTTTTCCTCCGCTTCGCCATAATTCTAACGAAAAGAAATGAACCAAGTAAAAAGCCCTTCTTACAAGTTTTATTTTATTTACCTGCACTAATAACAATAATCTTATTTGGTCCTTTTGGCTTTTTAATGGGTATGCAATATGAATTCGTGCCAGGTGAAACAGGATTATTTCAAGCAATTATTAATAACATTGGTCAAATTTGGGTTGGATTATACCCTTCAGCATATACAATTATTTCTCTAGTCATACTTATTAGATGGCGCAGGACAATTGATCGTGAATCTCCGCTTAGACGGCTTTTATCAATCTTCTTAATTTCAATCATATTACCCTTTATTATCGGCATATTCCTTGGTGTATTCCCGCGCTTTTTCGGTTTAGAAAACTTACCACGGCTCACTGTTGCATTTCTGATTCCGCCTGCGGTTTTATTATTTATCGCACTGCGTAAATTTGGAATGGTATTCGAAACAAAAACAAGGCGTGACTTCTCACCCCTTGATCCCAAGACAACATAAGAAGAAAGCCGCTTGCGCTTATTCCAAACAGCAGCGCTAATTTTCGGGATTGGTGCCGCTGCATCATTTTTCTCCGGTTATTTCTTAACAGATGGCGATTTCATTAGGGAAATTATTCTATCTGTTTCTATTTGGTTCTTTGCTATATTCTTTCTATTTGTGCCACATATTACGAAGAAGATTCTTATTCAAAATATTCTCTTTTTCATCACTAGTGTCGTTGGTATGACCTTCTTCATCGTTAAAGATGCGCATATGGGGGCATCAACAGTGTGGGCAGTTTATATTGTCTTCTTACTATATTCAATTGTTCTTGATAGTAAACGCGACACATTATTCTTCTTAATTTTTACAGTTTTCACACAGATTGTGTTATGGATTACATTTCCTAATGTTACTATTGTCCTTGATAATGCGCAGTATGCTAAGCGGCTATTTATTATCATACTTTCATACGTGGCTGTGCGTTATGTTACTAGTGAATATGATTCAAAGTTTCAAGGTTATCAAAGATTCTCGAGGGGACAAGAAATTCTTGAAAAAATTTCCACAAATTTCATCGCTGTTAATCAAGACAATGTCCGAGCTAAAATTGATGAAATGTTTATGATGGCCGCCGAAATATTACAGTATGATCAAGCTTATTTGTTTCGATTTGATGACAAAGGCGAAAGAGCAACAATTCTTAATGCATATGTAAGAGATAGTGAGGACAATTCACTTCTTCTGCAGTTAGGACGTTCTTTTAAAATCAGCGAGTTTCCACAAGTAGAACCGCTCGCAGGTAAACATTCACCAATCTTCTGTGATGATATTGCAAATTTAGGTACTCATACACAAGATGAAAGTGCCAATTTCTTCCTGTCTAGAGGCATTAATTCTTTCTATGCTTTACCAATATTCGTTGAAGAAAAACTAAGTGGTTTCTTTGTTGTTGAATATAAAGAAAAAAACGAACTAACCGTTGTCGAAAGTCGTTTACACTATTTAAAAATTATTGCTAATGTATTAGGTGATGCACGCAAGAAAATAATTTATGAAAAACAACTATATGATTTTGCGTATATTGATAAATCAACTAATTTACCAAACCGCAATATGCTTATTAATAATTTAGAAGAGCTATTACTTAATCGCGATGACGCTGATAAGTTAGTCGTCTTTAATGTGGAACTTGATAATCTACGGATGATTAATGATACATTCGGACACGCAACAGGTGAGCAAGTTGTAATTAAATCCGCATCAATTCTTCAAACGCTTATGAAAGATGGGTGCGTGCTTTCGCGTATTGCCGAAGATAAATTTATTATCGTTATGCCAATTGCCGAAACTATCGCCCAAGTAATGGATTGCGCTAACGAGATTACGGATGCTTTTGTAAACCCAATATTACCAGCAGATAGTATTGGCTCGCTATTTGTGACAACAATTGTTGGTGTTGCCACATTCCCTGAAGATGGGAGAGATGCTACACCCTTTTAGAAAATGCCGATATTGCTGCCTATGAAGCGAAAATATCCGATAGTAAAGTAGTCTTTAGTACCGAAGAACTTAAAACACATATTGAAGAATATACACTACTAACTAATAAACTTTTTTAGTTCTTTAAAAAATAAAGAGTTTTATTTACAATTCCAACCACAAATTAATTGTAATAACGGACAAATAAATGTGTTGAGTCATTACTTAGATGGACGACTGATGAAGGGCAAAGAGTGGGACCAAATGTTTTTATCCCAATGCTTGAACAAACTGGCTTAATCCACGAAGTCGGGTTATGGGTCATTGACCAATCACTTAAACAGCATAAGGCACTAGTGAAAAAGGGATTTGCCCCACTGCGCTTTTCCGTTAATCTCTCTGTAGCGCAATTCCGCCGTGATGACTTTGTGGATAATGTATTGAAATTACTTAAAAAACATAAGGTGGAACCTCAGTATCTTGAACTAGAAATTACTGAAAGTTTGCTCTCGAAAAATTTTGCCGACACTATTGAAAAATTAACAAGACTTAATGATGCGGGATTACACATTGCCATTGACGACTTTGGTAAGGGTTACTCATCATTACACCGCTTACAACTTGTCCCATTTAACCGAATTAAAATTGATAAAAGCGTCGTTGATAATATTACAATCGAACCGAAGAAAGTTGTTACTGCTAAAACAATTATTAATTTAGCGAAATCATTAAACGCTAATATTACAACTGAAGGTGTTGAAACCAAAGAACAGGCAGCGTTTATGAAAGATTTAGGCACTGATGAAATTCAAGGCTACTACTACTCACGCCCACTTCCGCCTAAAGATCTTGAAGACTTTTTAAAACAAAAATAATCACTTACTTTTAATTTTATATATAATGCACTAATTAATTATTGCTTATTAATTATTAAGTTGCTCTTTATCTTTTTTTCTTCTTTTAATATTAATAATGATTACGGCACTAGAAATTGTATAAAGCACGCATGATAAAAGCATTGATAGTGAAGTAATTGTTATTGTTAAAGTTGACACTACATCTGTTATTCTATACCAAATAACATGTAATGACATCATTACATAGATAAGAAATGTCGCTACTTTGCCATGCCACTCAGCGCTATGAACTTCACCAGTATATCTAAACACTACAAAGCGAAGAGCGAATTGAAGTATTTCCTTTAATAACATTATGCTAATTGGAATCCACATCAGCGGGAATCTAGTCACTAAACAAAATAGAACCGCTAATTGGGTTAATTTATCGGCAACAGGGTCGATGAATTTCCCAAAATCAGTCACCATATTTAATTTACGGGCAACTAGACCATCAATAATATCAGTGACTAGTGAAATGATAAGTACAACAAGCGTCCAGCCATAAAGTTCTTTACCAACATAGAGAAAGACGATAAGCGGAATAAGTAGTAAGCGGAAAAAGGATAAGATATTAGGAATGGTAAAAACTTGATCAGGTGTTAATTTACTCCTAATACTAACTTTGTGCATAGTTTTCTCCTATTTCCTTTATATTTACACTCATTAAAATAATTAAAATTGGTGCAGCCAAAGGGACTTGAACCCCCACATCTTGCGATACAAGCGTCTGAAACTTGCGCGTCTACCAATTCCGCCATGACTGCCTGCACTTTATTTTAACACTGCAAAAAATTTATTCTTCAATAATGATAATAGGTTCACTAACTTTTATTTTACCGTCGTTAACAACGATATCAGTGTTCGTCAGCACATTAGTGTAACTTCCGTCTTTTAACTCTGTTTTAACTTCTTTTTCTTTAAGCCCTAAATTAAAGAAACCGTGTGCCGCTCCAACTCTTGACTCAAGCGTTGAAACAATTACATCATCTGCACCGTCGCCAATAATATTAAAGGAAGAAATCTCGGCAAAAACTGGGTGTTTCTTCATTTCAACAAGTAAAATCATAAAGTCATAATAGTCTTGGTCTTTAACATTTAAATCAATTTTATCAATGTCAAATAGTGTCGGGCGATGAGTAGCCTTAACTTCTTGACCACCATAAATAAACCCTACACCATTTTGGAAAAATGACCAAGCAGTGACATTACGCAAAATTTGATCTGTTTTACATAAAGAAGCAATCCGCACGGTATCATGATTTTCAATCGTTCTAATTTTTAAATAACCTTTTGGATAGTTTTGCTCTTGATAACGAACGCCATCAAGATAAGGTTTAAGTGGTGCCTTACCTTCTAAATAGGCTTTTAAGTCATTATAGACATCATAGTCATAAAGAATATCAAAAGCACTATACATTTCTTTATCGTGATGCGCAATATGACCTGCTGCCGTTAAATTTGTAATAAAATGCGGTTCCACTGATTCACTAAGCCAAATAAGTTCAGGATAGTCTTCATCTAGTTCCTGCCGTGCATATTCCCAAAATGCAAGGGGAACGAGTGGCGCCACATCAGCGCGATAACCATCTACTCCTAAACTAGCCCAGTATTTGAGCATTTCTACCATATAATCCCATAAGTCACGATTATTATAGTCTAAGTCAATAATATCACTCCAGTCGCCAACTTTGTTGCCAAGTTTGCCGTTATTATAGTAATAAAATTCAGGATGCTCCGCTAATAACTCGGCATCAGGACTAGTGTGATGAAGCACGATATCAATCATTACTTTAAAACCGTATGAATGCGCTAAAGTAATGAAAGTTTGAAAGTCTTCAAGTGTACCGTGTTCCGGATTAATTAAATAGTAATCACGAATCGCATAAGGACTTCCTAGCTCACCTTTACGAGCAATTTCACCAATAGGGTGAATTGGCAGCAAGTATAAAATGTCGACACCAAGCTCCTTTATTCTTGGTAGGTCCTTAATTAAAGCGACAAATGTTCCTTCTGCGGTGTGATTACGCACATAAATTTGATAAATTGTTTGGTTGCGTAAATATGTTTTTCTTTTCATACTTTCATTTTAGCAAATAAACAGCTTTAAGTAATAAAAAACTCGATATCTAGAGGGGGATCTAAATATCGAGATTTTTACAATAATGGTGGAGCCGACGAGGATCGAACTCGCTACCTCCTCCATGCCATGGAGGCGCTCTCCCAGGTGAGCTACGGCCCCTAATTGCTTGTTTATAATAATACTATTTGCATAAGTTGTCAATCAATTTCACTATTAAGGACATTTATATAAATAGCAAGAACGCCAAACCGGTCAATATCGTCCTTTTTATAATACTCTTCCATATCACTAGGCGCAACTTCTTCACCATCGAGATAACCTAATTCTTTGGGAGTATAAGCTGCGTAAAGTTCAGTGAAATTTAGATAGCGAGTTAATTCCAATATTTCTACTTTTAAAATTTCTTTCGTCTCTGTATTAGTAAAATAAATAAAGTCGCCTACGCGAAGCTTTTGGCGCTTTTCATCATAAAGGCGCATTTCTATAACTTTTTGTTTATTTTTAATGCGCATAAATGGAATTGGTTTTAAAGTAAATTCATGTCTTTTCATAAAAAGGCTGGCGCACTGGGGAGGATTCAAACCTCCGACCTACCGCTTAGGAGGCGATTGCTCTATCCACTGAGCTACCAGCGCGCATACTTAATCATAACAAATTTAATTAAAAAGTAGTATGATATATCCATGCATAAAGACAAGATTATTAATGCTTTTAAGATATATCTTAATAAAGACGAAGTAAATCTCGAATATCAAGAACGATTCCTCGGTGGGATGAGTAATTATACATATCACGTAAAAGTGAATGGAAAAGATTATGTTATCCGTATTGCTAATAAGGAAGGGAAGGTGTTTGTTGATTACGCAACTGAGAAACTTCATCTTTTTTTACTAGAGCCATTTAATATTACAAGTAAAACACTATTTTACGACACAGACACCGGGATTAAAATCTCTGAATATATTCCTGGCGATAACTTAACCGCTACATTATCAGCAGAAGATTATGCTGGTGTAGCGCGTGCCCTTCATAAACTGCATGACTTAAATATTGAAGGTGTTGATTACGGTCAAATTGATCGTCTTGCGCGTTATGAGTCACTTGTAGAAAAACACTTAACACCAGAATATTTTGAACTTAAAGCATTTTGGATGAATGAAAACTCTACGACTTATAAAGATGCTGACATCGTTTTTACGCATGGGGATGCCCAACGCACAAACATTGTTAAAAACGGTGATAGTTATACACTAGTGGATTTTGAATTTGCCGGAATGAACGATCGCTATTTTGATATTGCTAGTTTTGGTAATATTAATTTTAGTGATAGTCTTAATCTTCTTGATTACTATTTAGGAAGAAAAGCCTTACCACATGAAGTGCGCCGTGTTAAATTTCATCGTCTTTTCCAAGTATTACAGTGGCATGTTGTAGCGCTACAAAAACATTTAAATGGGCAAAGTGAGAAATTACTAATTGATTTTAAAAAATATAGTGATAATTACCTCGCATTTGCCGCTTACTTAGCAACTAAAATAAAAGCACTACCGATTAAGTAGTGCTCTTTTTTTCATAAATAATTAGTAATTATTCTAAATCGCTAAAATCTTCAAGCGCCATCCGTTGACGACGACGAGCGCGTTTTTCTTCTTCTAATTCCGCGCGGTTACCATAGATTGCTAAAGTAATTGCACTTAATGCGCCCGCTAGGACAACAAGTAATGAACCAAAGACGAGAAAATCCATTTTCATTTTTTCCGCGAATGTTTCTTCGGCAACACGCAGTGCGTTTTCTAGATTAGCAAGATTCATTCCAATTAAATGTAATACGACTAGAGTTAAACCACCAAGGGCAATCACGCCATAAATAATGTAAAGCGCTAATTCTCCACCATCAATCTTTCTTTTTGCCATAACTTCCTCCTAATTATAACTTACAACCGCAACTGAATAACCATCAACTCCCACATGGGTTGTGAAGACGGGACATATTTTTTTACTAAAGTTAATTCGAATATGTGGCCATCGTTCTTTGATTATATCATGGATTGCTTTAAATATATTGTCTTCTTTATCATAAGTAAATAATCCAACATAAACATTTTTAAAATTTTGCACAAAGTCATCAATTTTTCCTAAGATTACATCCATCGTTTTGCGCCGACTTCTGTTTTGCGCAATGACTTTTAATTCACCATCTTTAAACTCCACGAGCGGTTTGATTTTAAGTGCTGTGCCGATAATGTATTTTAACGGATTAAGCCTTCCACCACGGAAAAGATGACGCAAATTATCAATTTCAAATAACACGCGGTTTTGTGAAGCGCGAGCTTCAAGCGCCGCTAAAAGTTCATCAGCAGTAGGGTCTGTCACTAAAAGTTCCACAAGTGAATGCATTAATAGATCCATCCCAATTGAAGCATTATTTGATTCGTGTATATATGTAGCAGCTTTGCGTTCTGGACTTAAACCTTCACGCGCCATTACTGCAATATTAAAAGTAGCGCTTAAACCGCTTGCTAATGGAAGCACGATTACTTCTTTATATCCTTCATCAAATTTAGCGTTAATCGCTTCTTCAAAATCTAAAATTGATGGTGAACCACTTTTTAAATTTTTTAAATTATGGAATTGTTTACGAAATTCCTCATCATCAATATCGAGTGCGCGATGATTGACACCATCAATCGCTACATTCATCGATACAAAAGTAATGTCATATTTTTTAACAATTTCTTCATCAATAATCGCTGTTGAATCAAAAATAAGTGCTGTTTTTCTCATATTTATGATAAATCCTCCGGATTCTTTCTTTCATTTTTCTTCATTTCTTCTTGGTGGGCTTTCGCTACTGGTAAAAAGATTGTGCGCCAATTAGTTTCAGCATCTTGTAATGTTTTAAGCGCAAATTCGTTTAATTCAGTAAATAATTCAGGGAAGTTTTTACCTTCAGGAAGTTGCCGCTGACCACCCATATGTTCAATAAATGCATTTGTTAAATCGGTCATTTTCTTATAAGTTAAGTTAGTAACACGATTATGTTTATTCATAAAGGCAATAAGTTGCACCATTTTATTAATGTCTTCGTTAATAAACTTTGCAATAGGATTTGGTTCACCCTTATGTTGTTGCATTGCATCACTAAACTCTTTAAATAATTTAAAGATATCGTTAATAAGGGCAAAGTACGATAAACTTCTAAAGAAATATTCATCAGCGGCCACTAGTTCTTCAATTCGTAATTCTAATTGATCATTATCTTTAGCGTATTTAATGTATCCGCCTAAAACATCAAGCAGTGTTTGATAAATCCCAATCGCCATTTCGTAAACCCGGTGATGCATTTTATCATCAACCTCAATACCCTCTCCTACTACTCTAAAGACTCGTGACTCTGGTGAATACATTTCTTTTTTAAATTCATTAATGTTTTCCACGAGTTTGTCAGCTTTTTCTTTATTAATGGATACAAAGTGCGCAAAAGGGGAACCTTCTGCTGTTAAAAGTTCTAGACTACGTCCGCGGTGTTCATAAATTTCTTTACTAAAAGATTGTTCCTTGCGTGGCGCAACATAACTTACCGTATCACGAATAATCATATTAATTTGGTAAATACCCAAAATATATTGTGTAACTTGATTCATAAATACCTTCTTTCTAAATATATTTTTCTAAATGATGGAACCGTCGAATAATTGTTTTGGCATATTTTTTAACATTCTTATGTGAGTGTTTCATACAGAAAGAATGCTCATAAAATGCTTTAAACATTGAAATATCATTCCCCGAATCACCAACAACATTAATATTTTCTTCAGGAATATTTTTCTCCGCTGCATATTTTTTAATCCCGTTAGCCTTTGAAACTCCTACCGGCGTAATCTCGATAAATCCGCCTGTCCAACTTGCTTCAAATTGATGCGGATAATGTTCACGCAAGTATTGATTAGCGCGCGCAGCTCTTTTAACACCACTCCGCGACATTCCAAAAAAGATCATTAATTTGTAGACATGTTTTGATTCAATTTCAGCAATAAATTCTTCATTAGAAAAATGATAATCTTCGGCATAGCGACCTTGTAAAAAGTAATAAACATTGTAAAAGAATTGAATAAACTTGCCGATCGGTGGAGTCGAGATTAAAAGCGGATATTTTTGTGAGATTAGCATTGTACCAAGAATGGGAAAGAGCGCATTAAGATCATAGAGCATTTTTTCAATTGGAAAATCTAAAAAATGTTCATCACGAATTTGGCCATCAACAATAGTGTAGGCCCCATTCATCCCAATCACATCGACTTCTTGGCCAAGCACTTCGAAGACATTTTTCGTATAAGCCGGACTTCTTCCGGTGACTAATACGACTTTATTGCCTTCATCCATAAACTTCTTTAAGAACTTTTTATTCTTTCGTGAAATAAGCGAACGTGGTCGCTTTGGGTAGAAGAGTGTTCCATCTAAATCAGTTGCTAATAATTTGTAATTTTTCTTCATAGCGTAATAATTATACAATATATTTTTTATTTCTACTGAAATAAAGAAAAGGCTAGGATATCCTAGCCGATTTTTTTGATAAACTTCGTCGCTATTAACTATTTTACTTTATTTTCTGCTTGGATAATACCATATCCCCCATCATTACGGATATAAAGTAATGAGATTAAATTATCTTCAGCATCAAGATAAAGGAAGAATTTATGCGACAAGGCTTCCATGCGCATAATCGCATCTTCAAGTGACATTGGTTCTAAATAGATTGATTTAAGCCGTACGACTTTGTTTTCAGCTTCATTAACAGTTGCGTCTTCGATATTATCAAAGGCAATAGCTTGAGCAATTGCTTCCCCTAAACCAACGCGATTGCGTCGACTAAGCCTCGTTTTAAGTTTCCGCATTTGCCCTTCTAATGAATCAATTGCCTTATCAAAGGCGGCATAGAGATCTGCATCGCTTTCTTCTGCGCGGAAGATCATATGCTTAGTGAAGATTGTTACTTCAACCTTCGCTGTCGAGCGAATTTTCGACACTACTGCGCGACAGTCAATGTCATTGTCGATGACAAAGTATTTGTTCATGCGTGAAAGTTTCTTTTCTAACGCATTTCTTATTGCGTCGGTGACGACGATGTTTTTGCCAACAATTTGATATTTCATTTATCGTTTCCTTTCTATCAAGAGATGGCTTATGTATTCTTATTTTAACATGAGAATAGTAATTTATAAAGAGGAAGTTTTAATTTAGACTAAATATTTTTTAAAGTATGATTTTAATGCTTGTGCTTTATTAGTTTCTTCCCACGGAATATTAATGTCGGGACGACCAAAGTGACCAAGCGCCGCAAGGTCGCGATACTTAAACTTCGGCTTTCGTAAGCTAAATTCCTGAGTTATCATTCCTGGACGACAGTCAAAATACTTGGAAATTGCCGCTAAAATTACTTCATCCGCGACTTTACCAGTACCAAATGTATCAATAGCAACACTTAGTGGCTCCGCTACTCCGATTGCGTAACTTAGCTGAATTTCGACTTCGTCACACACATCGCTTTCCACTAAGTTTTTAGCAATATAACGCGCGTAATAGGCAGCACTGCGGTCAACTTTACTCGGGTCTTTACCGCTAAAAGCACCGCCACCATGCTTCGCGTATCCCCCGTAAGTGTCGACAATAATCTTGCGACCAGTTAAACCAGTATCACCAGCAGGACCACCAATGACAAAGCGTCCCGTTGGGTTAACTAAATATTTAAAGTCAGTATTTTTGCCAAAACTTTCCACTACTGGGATCATAATCTTTTGATGAATAAACTTTTTAAACTCTTCAAGATTAACGTCTTCATCATGTTGCACACTCATTAATACTGTATCTATTGCAGAGCTCCCATCTTCATAATAGCGCATCGTTACTTGCGATTTCATATCAGGTCTTGCACCGGGGAACTCACCGTCTTTTCGCATCTTAGTCGCGACACGCATAAGTTTATGAGCAATAACAATTGCTAAAGGCATTAACCCTGCACTTTCTTTTGTAGCGTAACCAAACATAATCCCTTGGTCACCAGCGCCTTGTTCTTCCGGTTTAATTTGTGTTACCCCTTGCGCAATATCACTACTTTGTTGATTCATTTTAATCACAATCTCCGCCGCATCAGCGCTAAAGCCTAACTTAGGATTTGTGTAGCCAATATCTCTAATTACTTCACGAGCAATATTTTCATAATCTGGTTCTTCTTCTTTTGTTAGTGAGGTTTCACCACTGATTAAGACAAAATTAGTGGTAGCAAAAACTTCACACGCTACTCTTGCGTTAGGATTAATCGCTAACACTGCATCAAGAATTGCATCACTTATTTGGTCACAAACTTTATCGGGATGTCCCTCACTTACTGATTCACTAGTGAATAAACGATAATTAGCCATAATTTTATCCTCCGTTAATTAAAATTACTTTCGCAAGGAAAGTAATTTAACACTTTCCTTATCGTTACAAGATTTGCCTTTAGCGAGCACTTACTTATGTTCATAAGAGTTGCTACTACATCAATGCCACAATGTAGTTCTTGATAAGGTTAAAGTAAGTATAACAAAATATATAGTTGAAATAAAATAATACGAATGCTTATTGATTTAGATTTGCAAGATACTTAGTGATTGGCGCTAAATAACGTTCATTAGTCCAGTCCACTACCCTATTACCCGCAGCAAGCAAAGCTTTTTCCCATACTTCAAGTTTGTCTTTTTCTTTTTTAGCGAGCATTTTAAATAATAATTTACATAAGGTGCGATCAATGAATGTCATCTTATCCATGTTCCACGCTCCGCGCAAATAGAAACACGGTATATGTTTAAGGTCATCTTTTAAATTATGGTCTTTAAGTGTTTGAAAAGCTTTTTCATCAAACGGAGAAGCACCAACACAAAAAATTAATACTTTTTTATCGCTTAATAATTTAGCGTGTTTACGCAGAAATTTAACACCTTTAATTCCTGAAGCATATATACCGCTACCAAGAATAATTACATCATAATCTTTGATATGGCTCTTTTTAGCTTTTTTAACTGGGACAACATCAAAGTTAGTACTCTTGCTTAGCCAATCGACATATTTTTTGGTCGCTCCGTATTTAGAAAAGTAGAGAATTATTCCTTTCATCTTAATCAGCATCCTTTACATTATCCGCCATTGAACCTGCTTTTTTCCACAAGCGATCAGCTTTTTTCTTCCACGCGAAATATTTTTCTGGTGAAGTAGGATAGTTTTTATAATGTTTTGTTAATTTGTTGCCCGTGCTACTAGCGCCCATTAAACTACGAAGTGCCGCAAACGAGAACTTTCCTTTTAAGACACCCTTAATTAAGTTACCCGCTACACTTCCTTTTACTTCTTCATCATCACTCTTAAAGATAATGCCGTTTGCGTATAAGTAATCATTATCTTCTTTACTCATATTAACGGCCCCGACAAGAAGCGCGCGTTGACCAGCAAAGAGTGCACCTTCTCCCGTTTGATACATAACATTAATTGGCCATAATGCTTCTTTTGTTGGATATTTATCATCTTTTAAGGCGTTGGCGACTACATCTGCGGCTGGCGTCGATTGCACCCAAGCAGCGGTAATGCCTTCACCGTTAAAAGGTTGCGTTAAGCATGCTGCATCTCCTAAGACAAGAAAACCGTCACTAACAAAACTATAGGGCGGACGCCGATATGGGGTTGCGCCCCACTCTTCATATTGCAAATCATATGCGGGTAGCTTAATACTATCTTCAAACTTCTTCATACATTTCCGCGCATAATCAACGGATATATTCGCGCCAACCCCGACAATTGCTCCGTCTTTATTTTGTTGTGGGGCGATCCAGCTTTTGTAATAAGGCCAACTTAAAGACATATCAATCTTAATGTTCGGATCTTTTAGTTTTACATATTTTAAGAACACATAGAACTTGTCGCGTGGACCAATTGGAAATGTTTCCATGTATGGATCTTTTACTACTCTTCTTACGACACTAGGGATTCCTGAAGCATCAACAACAAGCCGAGCGTTATAACTTTTTTCATCCTTTGTTTCTATCCCGCTTATTCGTCCTTTAGCGTCATAAATTAAATCTTTAAACTCTGTAGCAAACTTAAATTCAACATTCTCTTTGATTGCCTTATTGCGTAGTCTTTTAATAAATAAAGGCAAATGCATGACGCTTACTTCTAAGAAATTTTTCTTTTCATAATTATCAAGCGCTGAACGCGAATAAATATAAGAAAACTTTGAGACAAACTCTTCATCACCTGCTTTTGACTCCGGTAAATTAAAGCGGGCAAAAGATTCTGTAGTAAAGTGGAAAATGTCTAAGCGTTTCGCTAAATCTTTTTCTTTATCTTTGTCGATTACAAGTACTTTTAGCCCGCGTTTCCCTAGTAAATAAGCAAAATAAGTGCCAGCGGTACCTGCCCCGACAATAATTACATCATAATTATTCATATGTATCCCTCCATTTTTATTGTGACATATTTATTACTAAAAGTAATTAGTGTTTACGATAATTTTAAAATTTATAAACAAAAAAACATCTCGTGAAGTAGATGTTTAATGTTTTAATAATAATTAGATTAATCTAGGCAAGTTTTACAATTTCGCCATAAACTTCGCCACAGATACCCGCTGCGTTAGCTTCGTCAGTGTCAATGTGCATAGCAAGCGCAAAGTCTTCACGAACCCGCACGACAACGTCTTCAAACACAAGACTACGATCACATGTTTTAACACGAACGCCGACGACTTCACCATTTTTAACATTGAACTCTTTTGCGTCCGCTGGTGTCATATGGATATGACGTTTTGCCACGATTAAACCTTGTTCTAAAGTAACTTCACCTGCTGGGCCAACAAGCTTAACACCTGGGGTGCCTTTAATGTCACCACTTTCACGCACTGGGACATCTAGTCCTAAAGTAAAAGCATCAGTTAGTGAAACTTCAACTTGCGTATCTTTACGCGTTGGTCCTAACACAGTAACGCGTTCAATATTACGTTTCGCACCAACGATTGTTAAACGTGTTGTCGTGGAAAATTGCCCGGGTTGACTAAGCGGTCCTCTAACTTCTAAAGTAGCGTCTTCACCACATAATATTTTTAAGTCTTTTTCACTTAAATGAATGTGACGTGCAGATGTTTCAATAAGTATTTTTTTCATGTAACTTTCTCCTTTATATAGCACATAAATTATAACAATAATCATCTTATTTTGCTATTGACTCACTATTAATAGTGAAATTGAAGGCGGATTTAGTTAAAAATGATAATATATTATTTACCGAGAAAGGAAATTCTTAGTTATGTTAAAGAAGTTTTTATCAAATAAACAAAACCAAGCTGAAATATTACGCTTCATTATTGTTGGTGTAATTTGTACTTTAGTGGATTTTGGTGTTAGTTCACTGATTCAATATGTTGTTTACCCCGTCGCTGAAGCACTGAAGATTGGACCCTTTACAATTACACCAAATATATTTCTCGCAGCGCTTTTTGGTTTTATCTTTGGGGTAATCACTAACTACATTCTTTCCGTTATTGTTGTTTTTAAAAATGTCGAAAATAAGAAAACATCCCGTTCAGCGAAAGGTTTTATTATTTTTGTGCTGTTATCCACTGGTGGTTTTTTAATAAATTATGCCATTAAAGAATTAGGTAACTTAATTATTCCGATGGACACTAATTATATTTGGTTTGTATTCATCTTTGGTGTTGCGACATTCGTTGTCTTAATTTATAACTATGTGACGCGTAAACTTATTTTATTTAAACCTAAAAAAGAAGAAATGATAAAAAGTGATGAAAACACCACTACTTCTAGTCAAGAAAAAGAGTAAATAACAATCTTTTGTATTATTGTGATTGAAACATTTATAAAAGTTGTTATAATTTAATTCGACGCAGCCATGGCGGAACTGGTAGACGCGTACGTTTGAGGGGCGTATGGTAATCCCGTGTGAGTTCAAGTCTCACTGGCTGCACCAGTTATCAAAAATTAGTCCTACTTCGTAGGGCTTTTTTTATATTTCATCATAGTCATTTTAAAAGTTATGAGATACAATAAAACATATACAGTGGTTAGTAACATTAACACTAATATTAATGCCCCTCATTAATAACCGCGACACGGAAAGGGGTTTTAGCTATGACTAACACTAACATTAAACTTATCACCGAAAAAACAAAACACGAATTATTTATTTTAAAAATTGATGTCATACTTGTAAGACACGGTTTAAAAAGAACGCAAATAGTTTACGACCGAGCAGGTCAAGTAGCGGTGAGCTTCGTGCCGCCTAAAAGAAAATAGTATTACACGCAATAAGTAATATTTTAATATATGGTAAACTTTACTTAAGTAAGAGGATGCAAATGAATACTTTTAAAACTAAATGGAAAGAAGGTATTACGAAAATTGACTCATTTTTTAATATGCTTTTTGATTATTTTATGAAGTTCTTCCGCAAATATTACTTATGGATTGCTTTTGCCTTTATTTTAGCTATTTCCTTTTTCGTCCGTTATGCATTTTTTGATTATTTAAGTGGCGATATGCATAACTTTCTCTTACAGTGGTTTAATCACTTAAAGGCTAATGGGGGGTTAAAGGCAATGGGTGATTACCCGTGGACTAACACACTTGGTGTTAGAGCAGGGGACTATCCTGTATCTTACATAACACTGCTCGCCCTTCTTTCGTATTTACCATTTGAAGGGATTGTTTCAATTAAATTACTTAGTGTCTTTTTTGATTATGTACTCGCTATTGGAGCGGTACTTATAATTCGTGAATTTAATAAAAACTCTTATTTCTCGCTATTAGCGTTTGCCATTTTAGTATTTTTCCCCACGAGCATTCTTAATTCCGCTGTGTGGGGTCAATGTGATCAACTCTATGTTGCGCTTATCGTCTGGACAGTATTATTCCTTATTAAAAAGAAACACTTTTTAGCAATGATTTTTTTAGGACTAGCGTTAGCGACAAAACTACAAACAACATTCTTTTTGCCGGTGTTAATCTTTATGTGGCTCGCTAAAAAGTTTAAACTCCGTTATCTTTTAGTAATGTTCCTCGTTATTTTTCTTACCTTTATCCCTAGCTATATTGCCGGCGCTCCTTTTAGTATGCCTTTTAATATGTATCGTTCACAAATTGGGTTATATACGAACGCAAATTATGGAGCAGGATCATTATATGCTTTCTTTGAATTTCCAAAACTTTACGCCGGAATAAAGCGTGTTGGTGTTTATGTTGCTTTTATCGCAATTGGCGTTACACTTTTAGTGCTCTTCCACTATAAAGTACCAGCAACGCCTAAAAATATAATATATGTCACTGCACTATTTTCATTAGTGTCACCCTTTTTCTTACCACATATGCATGAACGCTATTTCTATATGGCGGACGCTTTTTTAATTATTTATGTTTTAGTATTTAAACGTAAGTACATTTATGCGGCACTGATGTCTTTTTCAAGCGTCTTAACTTATACACACTTTTTAACTGGTCAATACATCTTCAAGTTTTTAGATAAAGACTGTGTAAGACTTTCTGCGCTAATAAATTTAGGATTAATTATTGCTTTAATAATTGACGCTAAAAGTGTATTAGAAAAAGAACCGGCAGAAGAATTACTTGAACTTGAAACAGAACAAAGTGAAGTTTAGGCTTTTTCTTGTTCTTCTTTTTTCTTTTTATTTAAAACACTGATTACGATAGTGCCCGCTGCACTTAATATACCAACAGGAATACCAAGTTGATAAGTTAATTCAACATATTTTATAGTGATTTTATGGGCACCGGCTTTAGGGATAGTAAAGCCTGTAAAAATATTAAAACGCGTTGTTGTCTCAACTTTTTTACCGTCAATAAACACGCGTAAGTTTTGATTATAAGGCAAAGTTAATAGCATATATTGATTATCTTTTTTCGTCACTACACTAGCGCTGTACTTAGATGTTTTTTCTTGCTTAATATCAACTTCAGCAATAGCCTTAATCGCATTAATGTATTCATTTAAAACACTTAAGTCTTCGTAATATATCGCTTCCTGTAATTTAATACTTTCTTGTGGTTTAGTAATTGCCACACTTAATCGTGTACTAGCGGTGTTACGCCTAATACCGTTAATTTGATAACCGTGATAAGAAAAATATGTCGTGTATATATTGCGATCATATAACGCTAAGTCATTACTCTTTGGTCCGTGAATATAGTAATAATAGTTTGTGTTTTTATCAAGTGTAATATCATAATCAATCGTGCCGGAACTAACTACTTTATAGTAATAATCTCTTGGGAGCGGAGTAACATTACTTAGCGTCTTTGTATAAGTTGCTTTTTTAAAGATGTCTTTAGGTTTACCTAGTTCATCTTTCACAGTGCGTGTAATTGTTTTAAATAAATGATTTTGATATTCAAACATATCAAACCAATAAACACTGCTACCACCATCAACATATACACCATCTCCAACATAACTAATATTCGTATCTTCAATCGGCATTAAAAATGGTAAGGCGTAAGTGTTAAGATATGTATTTATATCATCATTAAGTCCGTCATCCACAAGCGGTAATTCACGCACAAAGTCAAAGTTACGATTCACTCCATTATCAAGTAGATACTTTACACCTAAATAGCTATTAATCGCTAAAGTTGAACCGTTCGCATAATTTAAATTAAAGCCGTTATAATGAAATCCAATCTTTCGCATATAATCCATTACTTGCTTTTTTTCGCTTGAAGAATAGTGTGAAATACCGTTGTAATTAAAATACATTGAGTCATTATTAGCATTATTATATGTACCGCTGCGGATGAATGATTTCTCTAAACGATAGAGTGAATTATCGCTTTTTTTAAGGAAATCAATTGCTCTGCCAATGCGTTCATCATTACGATATGCCGTCATTGATTCGTGGTATACTGTATCACTAAACACTGACAAAATGCGGTTAGAATTGCCAAATACATTAATCGCGCTCACGATTATAAGCAGGAAAGAAACACTCGCCGTAACATATTTTTGTACTCTTTTAGAATTGTCTTCTTCCCCTTTTTGCTTAAAGATAAATTCATTGAGCACGAAGAAAATAACTAAGACGCAAAAGGTTATACTAAAATATAAAATACTTTTTTTATCATACGCAAATTCATTTTTGGTAAGCGAAATAATTAAGAATAAATAAACGATTACCGGAGCAATAAAAGCATACCATTTTGTCGCTTTATACTCTCTAAAGTTAAGGGAAGCAAAGTAAATAACAATAAAACTAAAAATAAACCCGTAGCGGCACGGAAACCAGTTCGGGGCTGGACCACCGTGGAAGAGATGATCAACACCTTTATTAAATAACGCTACTACATAAATTAACACTAGAGTTAAAGCTGCAATTCTTTGTTTACGACTAAATGCACGATTAGCAAAGAACATAATCATTAAAAATAGTGGTAATGCACCAGCGTAAATTACACTTGTGGGTTCCATAATATCTTTCATTCCAATATGATTCCCGTATAGGAAACCGCGTTCAATATCAACAAGCGCATAAAATTCTTTAATTCTTTTTGATAAGTTAGTAAAACTCATTGAGCCTTTTGTCCCTAAAATATTTACAAGCGCTGAACCCCAAAAGGCAAACGAAATTAAACCTGCTAGTAGTGAACTTAAAGTAAAGGTTAAAAGTAATTTTTTCCGAAAATACATTCGTGAATTTAGACTTATAAAATTGTAAAGGAAAAAGAAAACAGAAAACATTGCCACCATAATCCCGATATACCACGAAGTAGCAATGACATAGGCTAACGCAAAAATGTATAAAAGCGCACTCTTCTCTTGTGTAAGTAGATGAATACCTAAAGCAACAAGCGGTAAAGCTAATACTCCATCAAGCCACATAATGTTTGAATAATAGACAAAGTTATACGCCATTAGTGCATACGCAATACTAAAGATTAAGTTAACAAAACCGTTTTTATTAATAGCCGCTAAGCTTATATAAGCAGTTAAACCACTTAGTGCTATTTTAATAATGACAAGCCACATTAAGGCTTTTGGTAATTCAACATTTGCAACAAACTTTAGCACTAAATTAAAGGGGGATGCTAAGTAGTAAGTGAAAATTGAAAGAAAATCACCACCAGTTACTTTCCCTAATGTATATAAAATAGTATTGTCGCCATCTAATATCGTTTTATAATAACGGAAAAAGGCAATATACTGTCCGCGCAAATCAACCATCGCTAAAGAATGCCCGTCGGCACTAAAAGGGTAATATCCATGTTTTGAAAATAAAATAATAGCAAGGATAAACGGAATAAAAAAAGCTAAGACAAAAGGTAAAGCAGTAAATGTTATACGACTGATATCTTCTTTTTTAATACACTTAATTTTGTTTATCAGTGATTTCACTTTGGATTACTTCTTCTTTCTTAAAGTTTACAAGCAGCGTAATCATTAACACAACACAAATTAAAAAGGCAATATTATAGAGTGTCCCATATCCGTAGAATATACTAATCGCAATAGCGCCTAGTATAATCATAATGAGCAACATTATAAAATTAATGACCCGTACTTTTTTACTTTTAAAGTAGAAAAATGATGTAGCAATAAAAATAAGAAGCGGGATGAAATAAGGTAAGATAAACGGCCACAATGGTGAAGCGAACATATTAAAGCCGCTGACATAATTAATGACGAGCCCGCGTTCAGGTAAACGTTTTCGTAATGTTGCAAGCGGTAAAAAGAAACTTAAAACCATTAATATATTAATAGTATCGAGTTTAATAATTACTTTCTTCTTAAATTTCATGTTTCACCTCTTTGTTTAATTATAGTATGAAAATAATAAATTGTTACATGAAAAAGATAAAGTGACAAAATAGAAAATAAAGTTTTAAAAATA
>ENA-UPXM01002684-UPXM01002684.1-activated-sludge-metagenome-genome-assembly--contig:-NODE-2684-length-20560-cov-5.169422_pt1 | contig 20560 bp, 14 predicted proteins | sample MGYA00238178_ERZ772708 | MGnify/ENA primary metagenome ERZ772708 (study PRJEB29002, sample SAMN05720212) | activated sludge metagenome | isolation source: anaerobic digester from wastewater... | reverse complement strand
GAAAGAGAGAGCTGAAGGGAAGTATCCAGTGCTTAAGAAAATCCCAGATGAAGGTCCAGCTCCAGTTGGGAACCATTGAAAAACTGTAAGCCCCCGCTATCGGAAGAATGTCAAGCGCGACCCCAAAGAACCACGCCAGAAGTATGCCCAGCCACATGTACGGCGTTGCTGTCAGCACGTACCAGATGGGCAGGACAATGCCGTCTAGTTTCTTTTTCCTGGCGGCAAAGGCGCCGAACTTGTTTCCAGCAATATAACTCAACATTATTGCGGGAATCAACAGGGCAAGATCAAAGGGCAGGGCCCGGGCTATTACCCTTGTGACCGGAGCCCCTGTAACATATATGCTGACTCCGAGATCACCTCTGAAAAGGCCCGCCCAAAAGGCGACATACTGTTGAAACGGTGATTTGTCCAGCCCGTAGATCTCGTTAAGATAACCGGCGATTACCTCGGTTGTATCGGATCTGGTGGAAAACCTGGACAGTAGACTCGTAATTGGATTGCCGGGCATGAATCGCGGTATCATCCAGTCTATCGTAACTGCAAATACAAATGTCAGCAGGTAGATTATTATCTTTCTTCTGAAATAGGCTCCCAAGGTCTGAGTCTCCTTCCTTTAACCCTACCCACATGATGGAGAGCTTTATCTTCTTGCCCAACCAAAAGTGATTCTCTGACGAAAGTGCGATACTCAATCCCTTCCGATCACCCATTTAGATTTCGAGGCTCTTCAGGCTCTCGCCTGACAGAGAGGGTGGATCGGACAGGTTTTTCCTTCTTCACTGATGCTGAAAGTCGCTTCGATAATGTTTAGAGACTGCGCTTGTGAAGATCCGGGTGCAATCTTATACTCATAGGCAGTCCGGTATCTCGATCTTTCCAGTTTGTGCCTTTATCGTTATCGTTTTTCGGAATACAGACGCATTGTCAGGAACTTTCTCTTTACTCGCTCAGCGAAAAACAACACTGGGAGCCCGGACTTGACAGGTTGAATCTCACATGAGCCAAATATTTCGATCTTGGTCTGCCAAAGGCCCCCACGGATCGGAAGTCCATGGGGGCGGAGATCATACTTTGCTACTTGGCCTCCAGGGCTGTCAGCATGAATATACCACCGAGCTGCCACTTTCCGTTCCAGGTACATGGATAGTAGTTAGGGCCATGTTCGCTCGGCCAGTTGGTCCATACATCGGTGCTCGCCTGGAACCACATTCCGTTGAACCAGAGAGGAACGTATGGAATCTCTTTCAAGAACAACTCTTCCAGTTCCGACATGATCTTCTGACCCGTCTCATAATCATCGACAGGCGTTCTGTCGAAGGCTTCCATTAACTCAAAGGCCTTAGGATTGTCGTATTTCCCATAGTTGCCCTGAGTCTGCTGCTCTCTGATATCCCAGAACAACCAGTAGTAGTAGCTCCATACTGTGTTAGACAGGTTGCTGTTGAAGTTGTTTATCGCCATATCGAAGTTGCCGCCGTAAAGTTCGTCCTGATACCTCGAATAGTCTGGGAACTCGGCTTTTGCATTGATCCCCACGGCGTTCAGGTTGTTGGCTATTATCTTTATCGACTCCATCCAGTCGGTCCAGCCGAATGGAACTATGATAGAGAGTTCAATTTTGGAGCCGTCGGGCGCCTCGACGAATCCGTCTCCGTTAATGTCCTTGTAGCCCGCATCGGCAAGGAGCTTCTTAGAGACAGAGGGATCATATTTGAAACCGTACTGCTCAACAACCTTTTCATCGTAGTACTTCATCCAGGCGTCGATAGGAAGGAAACCAAGCGGGTTAGACTTGATTACCTGGTTCTCGAAAACCCTCGTGACTATGTCGTCAGCATTTATTGCCCAGGCAACGGCCTTCCTGAAGTTGACATCATCCATCGGTTTTCTGCTGTTGTTTAGAAAGAGAACTGCCGTGTTGTCGGAAAGCATGTAGGGCGCGCCATCGAAATATGTGTGGATTCCGTAAGCGGATTTGACGGCTGGGACTCCTGGAAGGAAGAAGTTACTGATGTCCAGTTCTCCTTTGAAAATCATACCGAGAGCTACGTTGTTTCCCGAAACTGTTAAGTAGACTATTCTCTTGGGCGTCGGCTTGATTCCAAGCTGCTCGATAGCCCACCAGTTTTCGTTTCTCAGGTAGATCATTCTGTCCTGACCGTAACCTTCGGCTGTGTAGCAACCCGTTCCAATAGGACCCTCATTAGCTCCAGTCAGAATTTCGGCTTCCGTCTTGTTTTTCCATATGTGCTCGGGAACCATAGGCAACTGATAGAGCTGGAAGGACCATTGCTGATACAGCGGTTCGGTGAAGTGGACACGTACAGTCAGTCTGTCCACTATCTCCACTTCTTTCATCCAGTTCCACATAGAGCTGTAATGGACTCCGGGATACTTCTTTGCGATGTCGAATGTGAATTTCACATCTTCGGCATTGAACTCCTCTCCATCCGTCCAGTATACTCCGTCTCGAAGCTTCAGCTCGTAGGTCTTTTCGTCTATCCATCCTCCATCCACCGCAAGCCAGGGTATCATCTCGTTGCTCAGAGGATCGAACATAAACAGGTATTCATAGATTAGACCGTTGGTTCCGGTCATAATCGCCCATGGGGTGAATGGATTCCAGTTGTTTGGTGGACTCCAAAGGCCTCCACCGGCGTACAGAGTTTCTTTTCGATCGTAAACTTGACCAATTGCGAGGCTACTAACGAGTATGATGGCCAGAAGTAGTAAAATGAACCTCTTTTTCATATACCCAACCTCCTTTTCTTAGCCTTGTGGGCTCCGCTAACATAATATTCCTGAAAACATTTACATATTAAAGCGATCTCAGGCCGATATTTCTCAGAAATCTGGAATTATCATCGAACTATGCGTAATGCTTTCTATATTCATAAATAATTAACGCTATTTCAAGGTAAACCGTGTAGCCTTCCGCATGCATTATCTGAATTATCTTTAGTGAAGTTCGTGTAAGTGTTCTTCTCTCGCAATAGAGTGACAAAGATGAATTTGTTTTTGCCGTTTTATGCGGAGAATGTTTTTCGAAGGATCCAAATGAAATCCTCGCATATGAAAATGGTTTTCATGTATCGGTTCGTTAGGGTCGAAATCCTTATGGCAAGAACCCGCCCTTGGATAAGATCAAACTTAGATCCCGAAACAAGTTCGGGATGACAGCTAACGGTTACTCCGAAAAGGCTAGATTCCGTCATTCCGACAAAGCCCCTGGTCGGAATCTCGATGCTATTGTTTCACGGCTCTCCCCGATGGACAGAGAATCGTTTAACTGAGGACCACTTTCTTTTGCTCTTTCAAACCACGGACCTGCAACCCCCAACCCCGGTCTTTCAATAGCCAGATCCTTAACAGGAGCGCTTCAGTGACAGCTGGGTACTCCCTCTAACATAATTCTATACTCTCTCTCTTTTGACAATACACGAGGATAGTCGGCCTAGAGTAATGGGAATGCGTTACATTTCGTCATCTGAACTTGTTTTGAAACCCTAGTGGGCTTCGTAAAACCGGCACAATGCGTCATCTGAACTCCATTCAGAATCTTGCTCTTGGTTTTTTGACTTAACCAAGACCGAAGAACAGATTTAAGAATCTTCGACTTGGAACACTCTTTTGATATTTTTATAGAACCTGCAACTTGGAACTTACATCTTGCAAATGATCCCTTGCTCTTCCAACCTCTGGCCACTGACCTCTAACCTCAATTCCCGAAACAATTTCAGGCTGACAGTGTTAGGCGATTACGAAAACTTCACATACCTTCATCAAGAAGCCCGACCTTGATCCTTCCAAGAGAATGGACCCGTCCTTCGGGAAGAACGGTTCTTCGTTGCTAAGCGTCCGGGTTGTTCGTAATTTGCCTTCCCGATCAGGTGAGGACTTCTGCGACGTAGTATCCTTATCATTCAGGTCTTTCAATTGATCTTCAAAGGGTTTGGTTAGTTTTTGGTCGACACTTTACGTAGCTCGTCAAGGAAACGTTCACATTCTTTTCGACCAGCCGTTCAGTTTGTTCACGGGCGGGACCGTTCCGAGCGTATCGTACGCAGCCCATAACGGTCCATAAGAGCCCGCTCGAAAGAATGACTCACCGAGTACAGCGTCAAAGGGCTCTGACGAATCGCTCTTTCATCGGTTTGGGCAACAAGATTGTTTTCGGTTTCTCATGCAGCCGTGTGGCATTGGAGGATTCACTTTTTCTACTCAGGCAGCGTTATCTTTCCCGACAACTGGTTTTCGGTGGCTTTCAATACGTTTGGGAAGCGGGTCGTCCAGAAGGTTTCTGCCCCAGAGCGGCAACTGAACTCTCGGAACAATCAAACGCAAGATTTGCCAGCGCCGATTTGCTCTGCTTCTTTATCGATCTCAGGAGTGACTGGATATACGGTGCATCCCAGCCACCAAGTATTTTCTTGCTTCCGGTATACTCACCCTCCGGCTGGCTGTGATTAAACTTTTAAGGGACTTAGCTACCAATTTAGCGAATGATTCGACTCTGTCTGCACATCGATCATGGCTGTCAGTCTTGTACCTTGACAGTGTTCTCGAATAAAACCCGGCGTGAATACCGGCCCTTTCTGGAGTTTCTATCAACAAGCAGGAGAGGGGGAGTTAATGTGCTCGATCGAAGCTATCGCGTAGGCATTCCAGGCCTGGATCGTACAACCACCAGCGGGAAGTATTTCCGGTAACGCCCCGTACATTTCGCTTTTTAGAGAGTTCTGAAGTGACAAGATGAACTTTTCAGAAAGGTCCGGTTTTCCGTATCTGATTCCCGCTTCTATGGCAAGGAGAGTGGGAAGTGACCAGACAATATCGTTTTTGTCTCCCTCTCCATAATCGCCTGCTTCAAAGGTTTTTAGAGGGAGCGAGTGTATCAGCCCCGGCTCCTTGAAGTAGCCTATCTTCTCCATTTTTGCCAGCAATCTCTCCCCGATTTCTCTCCGGATGAGACCCATGGACAGTGGGTAAATTTGTATAAAGTGACCCTCGAAATTCCCGCTTTTTTCGGTGAGGGCATCGTAAAAAAGGCCATCTTTGCCGTACCAGTCTTTTAGAAACTCACGATCGTATTTTTCAAGAAGCCAAGCCGCGAACTTAGAGTTTTTGAGATCTTTCATCATGTTCGAGTCGCGAAGCTCTTTCAGCATAGAGTATAGCCAGCAGGCGGAATCCAACAGAGCAAATTCGCCACTGATGGGTACTTCTACGATCCCTTCACCCTGAGGATACAGCTTTCGCGAAAGGTGACCGGAAACGTGTGAAAGCGCGTTGTCCACAAGTTCTAAGTACTCTTTTTTGGAAGTCTTTACTGCATACTTCAGGGCTAGATAGGCAAAAGCGATTATCTCGTTCATTCTTCCGTAAGCGTATATCCTGCCCGCCGTAGTAACTTCGTGAGGGGCCAGGCCGTTGCCGAATTTTGCGAGATTGTCTATCGTCTTTCCCACAAGTTCCAGCATGGGCGTTTCGAGAAGTCCGAGGCAGGTATAGACTCCATCGATCCCGAACCACCAGGGAAACTCTCCCAGTCCAGCGACAAATCCGCATCCCACGTCTCTTTCGAAGAAGAGTTCAAGAGCTCCAGCCCTTGCCCAGAATGGTATAGAGTCCTGGAATGGTGGAAGATATCGACGGTTGTATTCCTCCCGGTCAAGGAGGTATTGTTTGTAACCCTCTTTCCCGGGTCTGCCCAGAGCAATAACCGCTTCAAGAGTGCCCCTTTTGCTGAGTTTCAGCCAGTCGCCTTCTGATGTGGCCTTTCCGTTCACTTTGACGAAAGAACTCATGCGCTCTAATTCGCGCCATACGATCGTGTCCCGGTCTTGATTCTCCACTTTCAGCGAGATGTTCCCAGAAGGTCTGTCTTCGAGCCACACTAGATCCATCTCCTGTCTGAGGCAGAACTCGATCTTGGCACGACTCTCAATTCTGATGGATATAAGTTGCCGTTCAGGGTGGGCAAGAATCCGGAGGTCGGCCCCGGGATAGTTGACAATTCGTTCCGAGACTTTGTTCTGAAAGCCTGTCGGCGAAACCCTCTTTCCATTGAGCGAGAGAGAATACGAAGAGAATAGCCTGTAGTTATCTAGCCAAAACCCGCCCATCTTTCCCTTCAAATGCCAGCCAATGTTTTCTGCGTTTCCGTCGATACCTCCAAAAAAATATGCCCTTCTACCTGCCACATAGTAGTTAAAATTATCCATCAGCCTTTCACCCCGGATGAAACGCCTGTATCTATGAACTGCCTCTGGAAGATCAGGAAAATGATTATCATGGGAATCGTCATCATTATGGAAGCTGCCATCATATACTGCCAGTACGTATAGTAACTTGTCCGGTAGAAATCAAGGCCCACAGTTAGGGTAAACATCTCCTTTCTCGAGGTCATGAGCAGCGGCCAGAGAAAGTCGTTCCAGGTGCCGACAAAGATGTATATTGCCAATGCTGAAATGGCCGGTTTTGAGATTGGCAACACGACTTTGAAATAAGTCTTGATTATCGAGGCGCCATCGATTCTTGCGGCCTCTTCCATCTCCCTGGGAATACCCATGAAGAACTGCCTCATCAGAAAGATCCCAAAGACACCGGTTAGCTTGGGGAGAAAGAGGCCGTAATAAGTGTTCACGAATCCGAACCTCACCATGAGGTTGTAATTGGGTATCAGCGTGACGTGACCGGGGATCATGAGTGTGGCTAGAAAGAGTGCGAACCACAGATCCCTCAGTGGAAAACGCAACCTAGCGAAGGCGTAACCTCCAAGGGCATCGAAGATAAGGTGGCCAATTGTTACCAGCGCGGCATAGATGATCGTGTTAAGTATCCATCTGGCGTAGGGCGTGATCTTGAAGACTTGTACGTAGTTCTCGCCGGTAGCGGGGGCTCCGAAAAACTCCGGAGGCCACTTAAACAAATTTATCTCGGGAGGCCATTTCATTATATCCGTACCCGTTGTCACACCGTTTTCGGTGTATCTCATAGGAGTGAGAGATACTATGGCCGACCAGAGGAAGGGAAAGAGCGAAACGACCGCATAAAGAATCAACACGACGTAGGCGATAATCATACCAATCTTTAGTTTTTTCTTCATTTAATCGCCCCCTTAAAAGTACGATTCTTCCTTTATTAGTTTACGCTGAAGGGCAGTAATCGCGAAAATTATCAGAAAGAGGACCATCGCGATCGCAGAAGCATAGCCCATCCTGTGATATTCAAAAGCGTTCTTGTATATGTAATAGGAAATCGTTATATTTCGCATGTTTTTGATTAGGAAGTATATCTGGTCAAAAACCTGCAGACAACCTATTATTCCCATTATCGATACGAAGAGCATCTGAGGTCTGAGAAGGGGCACAGTGATCTTCCAGAAGGTCTTCCAGAATTTTGCCCCATCGAGCTGGGAGGCCTCGTAAATGGATGATGGAATACTCTGCAGCGCGGCCAGAAAGGTTATCATGAAGTAACCGGCTGTGGTCCATATGTTCATCACCATAATTGCTCCGAGAGCCGTATTCGGTTCATTGAGCCAGTCAACAGCCTGAAACCCGAACGTTGAAAGGAACCTGTTCAAAACGCCGGGTTTGGAGTATATAAGCCAGAAGATCATCGAGATAGCCGCGGAAGAAGAAATTGAAGGGAGGAAGAAAACCGTCTTGAAGAATCTCTGTCCCATGATTTTCATGTTGGCGGCTACGGCCAGGAGGATTGCCAGTAACGTCTGGATGGGCACGACTACGATGGAATAGACAAAGGCGTTCTTTAACGAGATCCAGAAATACCGATCCTTGAACATCTCTCTGAAATTCTTTAATCCTACGAATTCCGGCACGTATCTCGTGAAGAGTTCACTCTTTGAGGACATGTATTCCTTCATGAAGTCTTTGACAGATACCGAACTGTTGAGCTGGCCTGCCAGAAAGTCTTCTACTATTTTGTCCGTATCTAGAAAGCTACTCACGGCTTCCTTTTGCTCTGCGTTCAGTTTCACCCCCATATCCAGCGTCAAGAAAGTCACAGGGTCAAAAAGAGAGAGAAGCTCATTCTTGACAAGTCCTTCTTCATCGGGGAAAACGCCCAGATGAAATGAAACGGATTCTTCAGGGACGAAGGTCATGTTGAATTTTTGGGCTTCCGTGGGCTGGTAGTTGGTGAAGCTGTAGTACAAGCCTGCGAAAACAGGATAGATCGTGAAGATCAAGATGGTGATTATTATAGGCGCTGCGAAGAGATAACCAACCATGGCTTCTCTCGTTTTGAAATTCAGCTTCATATCCTCACCCCTCTAAAGAGATCCGGGCGGATCGCAATCCGCCCGGCAAGAGACAGGTTATTCGGCTACCCAGCCCGGATAATTCTCTTCGATAAAGGCTAAAGCTTCGGAGAGGCTGATTTTCTGATAGAAGAGATCCTTTAACAGCGAGTTTAGCTGGTCGTGTGCTCTGGAAAAAACTCCGCTGGGTGTCTTTACCTTCCAGGGAGTGCCATACTCCGCACCTCTGTAGAATGCCTGTTTCGTTGGATCGGTATCCTTTTCAGCGTTCTGTATGTTGGAGGCCAGTACTCCCGCTTCGCTGACAAACCGCTCTTGTCCCTTAGTAACAAGGAATTTCAAGACTTCCCAGGCTGCATCCTTACTTGGAGTAGTTCGGTTTATGCTCCAGGAGACCGTATAAACCATCGTAGACTTCTCAATAAGATGCGGCATCTCGACTATACCGGTATTCTTCAGAACTTCCGGGTAATCGCCGGCGAGGAATCCGATGGTCCAGGGGCCGGTCATCGCCATAGCCACCCTTTCCTTTCCATAAGCTTCTCCAATCCAACCAGCACCCAGGTTTGCCGGTTCCTGAGCAACTTTGTACTTGTTGACCAGATCGAGATAGAAATTGAGGCCGAATTTGGCATCTGGTTTACCCAGAGCTACGTTTAGATCCTCGTCAACGATGTCTCCGCCTGTTCCATAAACAAAAGGTAGTATCCTATTGAGATCGGCCGCAAGAACCAGAGGGGTTTCAAAGCCTTTTCTCTTGAGTTGAAGCGCCTTATCAAGCATATCGAACCAGGTGTCTTCATCTGTAGGGTAGGCGACATCGTACTGGTCGAATATTTTCTTGTTGAAAACAAGCGCAAGGGTCGAAAAGTCCTTCGGGATCCCGTAGATCCTATCTTCGTACTTGAAGGCTTCGATGAGATTGGGGTAAAACCAGTCGATGTCGAAATTATCGTCTCTTTTGATATATAGATCTAGTGGAAGGAGCATATTCTGCTTGGCCATTTCTTCGAACCAGAAGGCTTCAACATAGAAGAGATCAGGAGCGGTGCCAGCAGAATACTGGGTAATAAGCATTTGCCTGAAGTCCCCCGGTATAGGCTGCCATTCGACCACGATATCCGTTTGCATGTTGTTGAATTCTTCGACGTTCTTCATTATGACGGCCTCTTCAACAGGGTTTCCAGGCCAGCCGCTGATTCTGATGTTCGTGACCCCTAATACCATGAGTCCAGCTAACAAAACCAGACTTACCAACAGAAATCTTTTCATACTAAACCCTCCTTTTCAGGCGTCCAGCGCCTTGGATATTACGAGAATAGTTCCTATAGACCACAGCTGAGGTGAGCAACTTGTTGGATATTCAATCAGCTTACCAGATGTTTCAGATACTGACAGACCGCTAAAGAGCTCGGGGAGGCGATTGTCATGATGTTTGTCCTTCACTTTCAACAGATCCCGGGCGAGCTGTCTGGCCTTTTCGTAAAAACCGTATTTTATCAGGCCAAGCATAATCAGTGAGTTGTCGTGCGGCCAGACACTTCCGTTGTGGTAAGAGAATGGATTGTAACGCTTCATTTTGCTGGAGAGCGTTCTTATCCCCCATCCGGTGTATAGTTCTTCGGAAAAGAGACGGTTCACCAACGCCTCGGCTCTATCTTCGTCCACTATGCCCGTCATTAGACAGTGCCCGGGATTTGATGTTATTGAATCGACCGGTTTCTTGTTTTTATCCAGCGCCGTAGCAAAGTAGTTTTCGCTCTCCAGCCAGAAGTCCCGGTTGAAATTTACTTTCAGGGCGGCTGCCTTTAGTGCATACACAGTTGCCCTTTCTTCGTCCTCAAAGAGAGCCATGAGTTTTTCGAGACACTTGAAGGCATCATACAGATATCCCTGGACCTCCACTGGCGCCAGTGGAGGCTCTGCCAGCCTACCGTCGGAGAAGCTCACGGAGTCGGCGGAATCTTTCCAGCTCTGAATAGATAGACCGGTGCCTGAAGGTGCGAATTCGATGTATCCGTCGTTATCGAGATCAGCGTATGTATCAACCCATTTGGCAGCTGCCATGATGCTGTTTTTTATAGATCTTATAAAGTTCCAGTCATTAGTCTGTGAGTAGTACCTGTGTGAGAGCATAATGAACAGGAGCGTCGCATCTATCGATCCGTAGTATCTTTCGAAAGGTAGCCTTCCGGCTAGTGATAGTTCATTCAAACGGGTTTCATGAACGATCTTTCCGGGTTGTGCTTCGGTCTGGCTGTCTTCTTCTTTACTTTGAAGATGAGTATGCACCGTAAGGATATTTCTCGTTATTTCAGGAAGAAGATCCACGGTCTGGAGGCCAAAGATAAGGCTATCCCTCCCAAAAACCGTGGCGAACCAGGGTAGGCCTGCGCCTGGAAAATCACCGTAGACTGTGGGAATCATGAGCATTTTCAGATCTCCCAGTTCCCTTTCATCCAGCAGCGAAGTCTTTTTGATAGGCACAATATCCTTCACCGGTCTTTCGGACAACATCTTCTTGAAAACAACGTCCTTTTTCACATATTTGCCGAGCCTCAACTTCCCGGATACTCTCTCAACATGACCTGGTCTGACTTCCAGAGAGAGTGAAGTCAGAGAGTTCTCAACGGTATCCCTTTCGAGGTCACTCTCATATTGAAAACTCCTCGGTGGAGAAGAGGAAAGAGTTCTCGAGCTTTCGAGCTCATTGTATGAGTCGTTCTTTTTCCTCACTGAGAAAATGTCTTCGAAGACGCAAATGATATCATATTCGAAAGAGATCCGAACTTCTTCCAGAGAATAACTCCTCACCGTCAACTCTGCTTGAAGAGCATTTCCTTCAGCCCGGAGACATTCGGAGACTGCGATATCGTAATGTGGAATTCCCGGTTTTGATCGCCCCAGATAATGGGTTTCAATCCTGTCCCAGGAAAAATCTGTGTGTAGTCTTCTGAGCGTGTGCGAGGACTTTAATATCATTCTGGATATGAAACGGGTATCCTCCAGATAAAGTCCGGCCGCCTTTTCATACTCGCAGTCGATGATCCCTCTGTCATCGGTAACTACCATAAGGTTTCCGTTCTTGAAAACCTTCATCTTTTCACCTCTGAGGATTCTCTGACAATTAGCTCGACCGGAAGAATCGTCGTTTCCGTGTGGTCTTCGGATATGAGTTTGATAAGATTAATAGCGGCTCTTCTTCCGACCTCGTCGATTGGCTGGTGGATCGTTGTCAGAGAAGGCGAAACGTCTGATGAGATGGGAATATCGTCAAATCCCACGACTGGCAGAGAAACCCCCTCTTCCCTCAAGGCTTTCAACGCGCCAATCGCCATCAGGTCTGAAGCCGCGAAGATGCCGTCGAACTGGCCAAGGAGTTTTTTCGTTATTTCGAAGCCGCTCTTTTCAACGAAGTCTCCATTGCGGCCGAGAAAGGTGAAATTCATTTCCTGCGCAGCTTTTTGAAAGCCGCGCTCCCTCCACAGAGAAACGCTTTGATCGGCTGGGCCGTTTATAAAGAGAACATGCGAGCAACCTTTTCGGGCGAGGTGCTTACCTGCAAGATACGCACCTCCTTCATTATCGGTATCTACAAATGAGATGTCTTTATCTTTTTCGTTTCTACCGACTGCCACAAAAGGAATGTTCCGCAATTTGAGAAAGTCCACTCTTTCGTCTTCGTTTTTCAAGTCAAGTACCACAAATCCATCCACCAGTCTTTTGTCTGTGAATACACGGTAAGTATCTATCACGGAGTTATGTGGTTCGTCGGTTGTCAGAATAAGATGGTAACCGAGACGACTCAATTCGAGCGAAGTCTCCCTCAAGAAAATCGAAAAATACGGATATGTGAAGAGATAGTCTGCGCTGTGCGGAACAATAATCGCAATCATCTTCGTCTGCTGGCTTCTAAGGCTTCGCGCCTGCTGATTTGGCACGTAGCCTAGCTTGCTTATTACACTTTCAACTCTCTCGCGGGTTTTAGCTGATACCTTCTCTGGATTGTTTATTACCCGGGAAACAGTTGCCGTAGATACTCTTGCCATCTTCGCTATTTTGGAAATGTTAATGTTCATATAAGCAACTCCTGCAAAAGATGTAATCGATTTCAATGTAATCGATTACATTATATAGACAGTTGGTTTTTAACAACAAACACAAACGCTGACAATTTGCAGGCATTTTTCCTGTTTATTCATTTTTAGGGACGAATGTACGGTTTTTTCTCACTGTACGGGAAAATTTGGGAGAATTCCATAATTTCTCGATACAAGAAATGTGAGTAGTCTCGCTGGTTCTTTCAAGAGCGGTTTCAGGTTATCAATTTCAGAGCGGGATGCTGTGGGCATTGACAAGAGACTGAAAGCGATGTGTTCAGAAGCTTGTGGCGGACTATATACTTATGTTTTCACTCTCCATATCGAAAAGCATTAGTGCCATGCAACCTTCTGGTCCAATATTTAGCCTGTGAACCAATAATACAAGAAACTCACTCTTCATATTGTCCCTTGCCCTTGTGACTTCATTTTCTGCATTCAATCAACCTGGGGATCAGGATACCAGGAGATAGACTCTTGTTGTAGAGGTCTCCCTGGTCCTCCCTGACCGCTGGCCCATCCTTCGAGCAGAGCGACCCGACTCTGATGAAAACAACGTTGGCCGTCAATGGTCTACCCTCCCCGCCGAGAATCTCGGTTCTTCGTTCTTGGAATTAGATCTCGAAACAAGTCCGGGATGACGTTGTGAGGGGCTTCTTGAAGCCGCTGCTCGGATAATTTTTTTCAGTTGCAGTGAGCCCCTGAATTGATTGCCGGTTCTGTTCACGAGACCCCATACCCTGTAATCGATACCTTACCCTTCGCGTCATGAACTTGTTTCAGCATCTCTATCCTAAGAACCGCTGTACGCTTAAGAGCAAAAACCCGCCTAGCGTTGCAAAGAGCCGTCCTTGGCCCTTCGCCCAAAACCATGAACCCGTCCTTCGAAAAAGCATGAAGAACAGATCCTCTCTCTGGAACGAACAACTTCTCCTCGGTGAACGAAGAACCGTCAAACGGTAATCCAGCTTCCGTTGCTCTTCCAACCTCTGACCACTGACCTCTAACCTCGGTTTTCCCTTCTTTATCCTTTCTCGTCCTTCTTCCACAATTCTGGTCCACTATGGCCCGTAGATTGCCTTCTTAGGACTGTCCGATCAGAAATTAGCATGTCTGCCTCTCTCTGTGTTTAACCCCCTGCACTCCTCATAATCCCAATGGAGATCACAATTATCAGAACGCGATGTCAGAGAGGTATAATCAAGTTAGGCTGTATCTTCTCGTAATGACGACGCGGGTGTTGAGCTGGAACCGCGATGGATAGGAGTAAGAAGCAATGTCGAGCAGTAAACAAAAAAAGAAAATTCTTGACAGAATAAACGAACATGATGCTCTTCTTATACTGAAAGCCTTGGCCAACGAAGATCGGAGCATTGCGAGACGCATTGAACAAATCGCGTTGGAATATCTGCGCGATATAGATGTTGAAAGCGTTGCTTCACATGTGTACCATGCGTTGAAAGGAATTGAAGTTGAGGATCTCTGGGAACAATCAGGCAGTACAAGGTATGGCTATGTGGAACCGTCAGATAGGGCTTGGGAAATGTTTGAAGAGGCTTTAGAACCATTCACAAATGAAATGAACAAATACTTCGACCTTTCTCTCGACAACGAGGCAAAGAATTACTGCATGGGTATCCTGAAAGGAATAAACCAGTTCGATAGAGAGTCAACGTCTGAATTCAAAGACTGGGCCGAAGATGCTCCAGATGAGTTTTTCGAAAGGGTCTTGGATGACTGGAAGAAGGCCTGCAAAACGCCTCAACATTTACAGGAAATGGAAGACTTCATCGAGCGGGGTCTGGGAAACTGACGGTTTGGACAAAGACGAGCAAAGGCTGGCAGTATGGAAGAGAGGCGCACATATCTCTTGATCTTGACAACAAGCCAGTTTTCGATTGGATCGGCGAAGGATTCGAATAGCGTCAAAGATAGGTGATAACTTAAGCGATTTAAATACATCCTGCAGAAAGCGCATATGATTCCAACGAGCTCTATGACTACATTCCGAGAAGAGCGGCTTAATACCTTTTATTGGCAAAAACAGCAGGAGAGGTTTGGTGGCTCTAGAGAAGCAGAAGGAATTTCCTTGGCTTCCAATTGGTCTGAAGAAGCTTCACTCGATGAGATACAAACTGAGAGATAAAGAGAAGCAATTCAATACTTGAACGTACCATTGATTCGGAGTTCATACATCAAACGCCAAACAGATACATCTGTTGCATCTTCGAAATCGATCTCTTCTCTTAATGATTCCTGTCCCTGACATATCTCGCGAATCGACTTCAATTATCATTTCCGATAAACTGCCGATATATTTCCGATAATCCATATCTTCGATTCTTGTTAGAGGGATCTAGTACTTCAAGAAAGCCTTCTTGGACCCACTTATTCACTATGTTTCTAACCATTCTATTCTAAAGTCCCAGGTTGTTGTGTGCCAGCTCTCTTACGGTCAAGGAATCTCTTGAAGAGAACATAGAGAGTACATTCTTCTGCCTATGGTCAAGTCGTCTCAAGAGCATGGGGTCTGAAGGAATCGCTCCTTGAGCGAGAACTTCCTTTCCAGCTGCTTCGAAAACCTTTGCAAGCAATTCCACGAAGTATCCAACCCAGCCGGTGGTGATCGGCCCATCTGGGTCTGGTCAGATAACCCCCGTTCATTCGCGCGGCGACTACGGGGACATCGACTCTGTCGAGAAACTTGTCGGTTCCGGGAGGGACCACACCGAACTCACCGTCCCAGGTTACGGAGCCTTCGGGCATAAGCCCGACGATTCCTCCGTCCTTCAAGACCTGCAAAACCTTTCTCAACGCGGCTGTATCGGGAATGCCCTTTCTCTTTTCGATTGCGCCCGACGCCTTCAGAATCGGGGCGGCCAGAGGGTGCTTGAAATTGCCGGCGGCCACGTCCCACACGACCGGATACTTCACAAAGGCTTCGATCAGTATAGCGTCTATGAAATAGGCGTGGTTTCCCACAAGAAGGAAGGGCGGATCGGGGATCCTTTCGGAGTTTATGGCGTGAAGATTGTAGCGCTTTATGAAAGGGCCTCTAAGAATAGGTCTCAATGTCCGCCATATCAGCTTATCGCCGGGCAATCTCACTTTTCGCAAAGCGCTCACTTCCCCGAAAAGAATATGATTATTATACCAGCATCTACGGGATGAAAAGCTTAGCGATGTTTTATGGGTTATCATACTTTTGCTCAGATTCAAGAAGCTCGAAAGAATTCGTCAAGGAATAGAAGAGAGTTATGCAGGTTGTGAGAATCAGAGAAAACAGTATAACAAGGTGCGCGGGAAATCTGTCTATTACAAATCCATAAAGAGCCATCCCTACAGGCATACTTATCTGGGCAATCAAAGCGATTACCGAAAGAACCCGGGTTCTGATTTCAGAAGGCGCTGCCATTTGGAAATACACTCCAACAGGAGTATTGACAAACGCGTTGAAGAATCCAATTGCAGCAAACAGTGTCGTTAGCACCAGAATATATGCCCACGACCTTTCTCCGAAGAAACTTACAAACCACGGAAAGCTAAGGCAGCAGAAAATATAGAAGAATATGAGTTGAAGAAGCAATCCGATCAGGACTATTTTCTTTCTTGCGAGCTTTCCCACAATTGCTGAAAGGATAATGTTTCCCAGAGTAATCCCTACGAGCCACGAAGAACTGATAATACTATATTGATAACTGTCGAACTTAGCAACTTCCCTTGCAAAAAAAGGAACAACGAGCGAAACCACAGGACCCATGATGAGGTTCGTGAGCGTTATAAAAGACATCATCCTCAAGACACCTGATAGTCTTTTCAGGGCTATCAGTCCATTCTTGAAGTCCTTCCAGACTTGCTCCATGGTCAATTTCCCATTGAGAGAACTCTTCTTGTAGTCTATGAAGATTTCAGAAATACCGGATGCTATGAAAGTCACTGAATTAACCAGAAAGACAAACCCCATTCCGATGGGATAGAGGACTCCGCCCAGAATCGGTCCAATTACGTAACTTAGGCTATCTGTGGCGTTTACGATAGAATTCGCATAGATTAGATCACTCTCTTTAACTATGTCTGGAAGAATAGATCTTGTAACAGGATCAAAGAATATATCTATTGTGGAAATTATCAGCTGAAATAAATATATGTAAGTGATCCCCATATGTCCGTTAAAGGTCAGAATGCACATGAAAAGAATAATAGCGCCGCGAAGCAAATCAAGATTTACCATTATCGATTTTCTATTGATCCTGTCTCCAAGAACTCCTGCAAGAGGGGCAAAGATAATTTTGGGCAAGATGCTTATAACGAGAAAAGTACTCATGGCCCTACCCGAGCCAGTTATGTCTAATATGTACAGCGAAAGGGCAAGAGACTGTATTCCGCTTCCGAGGAGAGATACAGATCTACCAAAATAGTAGATCGTGAAGTTTCTGTTCTTGGTGCGAAGACCGAACTTCATTCCTCATACCCCTTTTCCTCTTGAAAGTCGAGAAAACTATTATTAGCAGTGCTGGAGTTGTTACCTGCCATGTTGCATAGAGGATAGGGACTATCAAGATTGCGATAGAAGCTATAAGATATAATTCGGCAACCTCCATTGCAAACCTCTCTTGCAGCACATTGTCGGCAAGCTTCTATACTGTTCGTATTGACAGTGCGAGATCTCCTCAAACAATTCTTTAGAGAGTCATTGTAGACATTTCCTAGATGGAAGTTGTTTTTGATCTGAGAAGCGAGATCACATATACTAACATCTCCATCAGGGTACACGAACAATGATGTCTTTCCACCAGAGCAATATAGTGGTGACCCTGACTTTGGAGAGAAAAATTCGATTTGAGCTTCCTTGTGCTCAGTTCTGGCTGCTTCGACGAGTCCAGAAACATAGTTTGCTTCCTTGGATGAGAGAGCCATCTCAGCAAGTGCCTTACCAACCGGAATTACAGATACTAACCTTATTTGCTTTATACCCATGTGACAAAGACTATCTATAAAGGCCCCTATTTCTTTGTAGTTCATTCGAGTGACGGTAGACCTTGCACTAACATCAATCCCATACCATCTTGACGAGAAGATTGCACGGAACGCATATTCTAATGATCTCGCTGTTCCAGATAAGTAGTCATTACTATCGGCATTGAGTGAATCTATGCTAATTTGAATTCTTTTCAGTCCGGTTTTCTTCAAGTCTTTTACGAATTCTTTGGTCAATCTGATACCTTTGGACGATATCTCGCAAGACCTGAATCCTTCTAAACGTACAACATTTAGAATATCAAGGATTCCTCTATATTCAAATGGATCTCCTCCTGAGAGTATTATGTGCTCAGCCGAGAGGCTACGAGCCTCTCTAATTATGCTAATTGCCTTGTCTAGTGTAAGTTCCTTTGCCTGTGTTGAGGCTCTTCCATAACTTCCAAAGCAATAGATACAGTTGTAGTCACATCTTTCTGTCAGGATAATGCCTATGCTCTCTAGTTCTTCAGAGACTATAAAATCATCTGCCATCTGTGGAACGAACATGAATTTCATCTCTTCATAGGGGTTGATTTTTGCGGATAGTTTTCTATCAAGGTAGTTTACTGCACCGCTTAAGACCTCTTCCTGTAGGAATCCACTTACCTTCTCTAAGCATTCATCAAAACTCTTGTCATAAAGTCTTGCAACCTGGTTGATTATGTCGTTCAAAGTGTTAGTTCCATCGCATAAGGACAGTATGTAACCCTGTGTTTGTGAGATGAAGCGGTGCAGGTTTCTATCCAAACGAATCTCCCAAAACCCTTTGTTGGTACTTATCAATCGTACTTCAGGTGATAAAAGATACGCCGAATCAGCCATATGCTATCTCCTTTATTCTTCGATAGGAGTATTCTGACGCATTTCTATGATGAAATTACCCCTAAAGTCCAGATATGGATGTAATAACCAGGAGATCTTGACAGTATTTTTTTACAACTTGATTGAATATACTCGTTTGAAAGTTCGGGAATTGTTGTACTCAGGTAATTGATTACCAGATAACTATTGCTGTGTGACACCAGGGCTCTTCAATGTTTTTCATCCAAGAATAGTCGAAGAACTCGTAAAACTCTTTGATTTCTTCCTTCAGATCTTCCACACTTCATAACCTCCTTCAGAACATGATGGACCCATTCATTTTCCCAAGACCTCCGGACAGCCAATTTTTTCAGTACAGTCGAGATTATAGATCTTTGGATATGATTTTCAAGTTCCTATCTGATATAATGCTCTTAATTAGCCAATTATAGGTCTATGTTTCTTTGCACTCAAAGACAGTTGTATTTTTTGATGCATAACACTATAGTTCTTCATGTGTTAGAGCTTGTTCTTGTTACATTGGCGAAAACTCAAGAACAAACCTATTTCTTTCTTTGCAGTAGCTGAAGGAGAGTCGAGTTGAATCGCAAGATACCTAGTCTACTTAATGGCGAATTTGGAATATTCTACTCAAGACCTATTGTCAATATGTACATGGATAAACTCCCCACCTCAGAATGGAGAGAGTTCATCAAGGTTCTTGATTGCATGTATGCCGGAGAAGATTCTTCTGCTATTGTCTCGATGATTGAACATGGACTAAATAGAAGCACGAGGAATCGTAGTCTCTTCTATCTATTGCTTTCTATAAAGCTGCTTGTGTCAAATGGTGAAAATGACGAACTATACAACAAACTGAGAAGAGAGTTTGGAAGAATACCTTCTGGGGTTCGCAAAGAAGTCGCATGGGCGCTTACCAATTATTACGGTCTCTACCATCCAGAAAGAGAAATCAGGGTTTTTAGGGTCTGGAGTGAAGTATACGAGAAAGAGAGCTCTGCGAGAATACTTCTCCTAGTTGGAAGAGCAAGAAGAGCTGCTCAGAGGGGGAACAGAGATCAGGCTCGAGATTTGTTTGAAGAAGCCTTGAAAATGGCAAAGAAACTTGAAGATCCACAGGGGTTAATTAATGTACTCAACGATTATTCATGGTACATGAAGCAGGATAACATAGAATACTCGTTGAAGCTAGCGGAGAGAGCTGCCTATTATTCGGGTTACTACGATGAAAAGCTTAGCTCTGCTTCGTGTGTATTAGACACTCTTTCAATTATCCAACATGAGAGTAAGGATAAAGGGCTATACAAGACCATCGAATTACAAAGAATGACTGGCTTTGAGAAGGACGGTCCACTGCAAACGCTGCGGGATAGGCTTGCAGTTGTTGAGCTTGAACAATCGGAGTATCCAAACGAAGACTTGACGAGATCATACCTGAAAAAACACGCAAAAAATGTTAAGAACACGAGCAGAAAAACATGTGTGGCGTGGGATAATTTGAGTTACTTGCTGAACGGCAGAACAAGGAGAATAAGAGGTGTGACCCTTAGGAAGATAATCATCGGACTGGAAATAGCCGTAGATCTCTTAAATGATCCTTTCCCGATTGTTAACGAGTATGTGAAATCCAAAGTCGAAGAAAGCTTCGAGATAGCCATTAATGAACTCGGAAAGCTTTCATCATATAATGCGAAGAAGCTAGTTCTTTCAACTTACTCTGCTCTTCGAGATAGAATGGGTAGCTTTCCCTATTTGTGCCGAAAAGGCGTGTTATTAAGAATAGTTGAAGCTTGTTCAATTGATCTGCATACGCTTAAAGAGATAGCTAAGAGGCGATACGAGCTAATGAAGTTCATTGGACAACTTTTCGATCTTCATCCCTTTCTTGAAGGTAGAAGAGACGCTGCAATGAAGTTCTTGGATGTCATGCCGAAAAGAAAAAGCGAAGAATTCATCTCTGGGTATCTTCAGCTTACGGAGAAAGAGAGAGTGATCATAGATACTTTTATGAGAGACTATGCGCGCTACAACAGAGATTGGGGAGTTAGATTAGAACCTATCAGCGAGCTCAAGTTGTTTGTGCAAGAGTACGGATTGAAAAATGTTCCTTCTACTCTAGCATACTGGGTACTAGATACTAAGAGATGTAGAACAAAGCTAGTGAATCTTTTGGTCAAATACCCCACGGCTAAAGCCGTGAGCTTGTAAAAGCTCTATTTGACTAGCCTGAGTGCTTCGAGCACTACGTTATCGGCAAATGTATAGGCACCATAGGATGCGTTCCCAAGTCTTATGCTCTGCGGTTGGTGGTTAAACAGTCCTGATG
>ENA-UPXM01002674-UPXM01002674.1-activated-sludge-metagenome-genome-assembly--contig:-NODE-2674-length-20628-cov-16.617654_pt1 | contig 20628 bp, 19 predicted proteins | sample MGYA00238178_ERZ772708 | MGnify/ENA primary metagenome ERZ772708 (study PRJEB29002, sample SAMN05720212) | activated sludge metagenome | isolation source: anaerobic digester from wastewater... | reverse complement strand
ACGCGGATGTCATTTTGATTATGGGCAGCAATGCCGCGGAACATCACCCCATCGCTTTCAAGTGGATTATGAGAGCAAAAGAAAAGGGAGCGACGGTTATCCATGTCGATCCCCGTTATACAAGAACATCGGCGCGCTGCGATTTCCATGTGCCGCTTCGCTCCGGTACCGATATCGCTTTTCTGGGCGGTATGATCAAATATATTCTGGAAAACAATAAATACTTCAAAGACTACGTAGTCAATTACACCAACGCGTCGTTCCTCGTAAACAAAGATTTTTCTTTTAATGACGGTCTTTTCTCCGGTTACGATTCGCAAAAACGCAAGTACAATAAAGATACATGGACTCTCGATAAAGATGCAAACGGTATTCCCAAACGGGACATGACCCTGTCTGATCCCCGCTGTGTTTTCCAGATGCTGAAAAAACATTATTCACGGTATACCCTGGATAAGGTTTCCAGCATCACCGGCGTATCCAAGGACAACCTCCTCAAGGTGTACAAAGCCTACAGCGCGACCGGCGCTCCGGACAAAGCCGGTACGGAATGCTACGCTCTGGGGTGGACACATCATACCGTGGGCGTACAGAACATCCGCTCCATGGCGATTATTCAGTTGCTTTTGGGCAATATGGGTATCGCAGGCGGCGGCATCAATGCGCTGCGCGGCGAACCCAACGTTCAGGGCTCGACAGACCATTGCATTTTATATGCAAATCTGCCCGGTTATCTGAAGATGCCCGCGGCTTCTCTGGACACGCTGGAACACTATTTGAAAAAATGCACGCCGGAATCCAAGGATCCGCAGTCGGCCAATTACTATTCTAATTACCCCAAATTCTTTGTCAGTTTCTTAAAATCCCTGTGGGACGACAAGGTGACAAAAGAAAATGATTTCGGCTACGACTGGCTTCCCAAAATTGATGACGGGAAACACTATTCCACGATGCACATGTTCGATGCGATGTATGAAGGCAAGATCAAGGGATACTTCTGTGTTGGCGCGGATACGGCCGTCAGCACGCCGAACAGCAACAAGGTTCGCAAGGCGATGGAAAATCTGGACTGGCTCGTGGGTGAAAATATTTTCAACAACGAAACCTACGAATTCTGGAGAGGCCCCGGTGTCGATCCTGCAAAGATCAAGACGGAATGCTTCCTGCTTCCCGCTTCCGCGAGTATGGAAAAGGAAGGATCGCAGAGCAATTCCGGCCGCTGGGTTCAGTGGAAATACAAAGCTGCCGAAGCTCCCGGCGATGCCATTCCCGTGGGTGAAATCGAAATTAAGATTATGGCTGAAGTCAAAAAGCTTTACCAGAAAGAAGGCGGTCCCAATGCCTCGGCTATTACCAATCTCAAGTGGGATTATCTGGACAGCAAGGGGCACATGGATGTGTTGAAAGTTTCCCATCAGGTCAATGGCCTCTTTACAAAAGACACGGTTATCGAGGATAAGGCGAAAGGTACATCCACTTTGTTTAAAAAAGGACAGTGTGTCCCGACCTTTGGAAACCTCAAGGATGACGGATCCACAGCCTGCGGTAACTGGATTATGGCCGGTAGTTTTGACGAAAAAGGTTTCAACAAAATGACCAAACGCGGCAAAGACGATCCCACCGGTTTGGGGCTTTTCCCCAACTGGTCATTCGCCTGGCCGGTCAATCGCCGCATCATTTACAATCGCGCTTCCTGCGATATTTACGGCAAACCGTACAATCCCAAACGTAATATTCTGGAATGGGTGGGAGATAAATGGGTTGGAGACGTGCCTGATGGTCCCTGGCCGCCGCAAGCGGACAAGGCAAAAGGCAAATATCCTTTTATTATGAAACAAGATGGTGTGGCATCTTTGTTCGGACCCGCCATGGCTGAAGGTCCTTTCCCGGAGCATTACGAACCGCTGGAAAGCCCTCTGGCTAAAAATCCGATGTCCGGACAGCTCAACAACCCGGCCATTGAAATCTTCAAAGGTGAAATGGATAAAGTGGCCAGCGCCAGCGAGAAGTTCCCCTATGTCTGCACGACGTATTCCTGCACCGAGCACTGGTGCACCGGCGCGCTGACCCGTTGGCAGGCATGGCTTCTGGAAATGCAGCCGGAGCTCTACGTTGAAATCGGCGATAAACTGGCTAAGGAAAAAGGTATTAAAAATGGCGACCGCGTTAAGGTTTCCTCCATTCGTGGCGAAGCGCCCTGCGTGGCCATGGTGACCAAACGCTTCAAGCCTTTTACGGTTGAAGGAAAAACGGTCCATCAGGTCGGCATGCCCTTTAATTACGGCTGGCTCTTCCCCAAGGACAGCACCAGTGACAGCACGAATGTATTAACCCCAACCGTTGGTGACGCGAATGTCTTCTGTCCCGAGTACAAGGCATTCATGGTCAACGTGGAAAAGGCTTAAGGAGGATAAACCATGGGAAATGAACTTGTAAAATTGATTGATACAACCCTGTGCACCGCCTGCCGCGGTTGCCAGGTCGCCTGCAAGCAGTGGAATGAAATGCCGGGCTTCAGGACAAAACAAACCGGCACGTACCAGAATCCGCCGGATTTGCAGTGGAACACCTGGACGCTGATCCGCTTTCAGGAATATGAAGACAAGGATGAAAACTTCCAGTGGATCTTCCGCAAAGACGGTTGCATGCACTGCACGGACGCATCCTGTGTAAAAGTCTGCCCCAGCGGCGCTCTGTATTATACGGACATCAAGACGGTGGGTATTCATCGCGACAAATGCATCGGCTGCAAGGAATGCATTGCGGCCTGTCCGTTTGACATTCCCCGCTACGATAAGAAAACCGAGAAGATTTACAAATGCGATCTTTGCTATTCGCGCATTAAGGAAAACCTTCCCCCGGCCTGTGTCAAATCCTGTCCGACCGGCGCTCTGACCATCGGGCCCAAGGACGAGATGATTAAAAAGGCCTATGCCCGCGTACAGCAACTGGGCGGCGACGCCAATGTGTACGGCGATAAATTCGTAGGCGGCACACACGTTATTTATGTGCTTCAGTTCAAGCCGGAAGTTTATGACGAACTGCCGCAAGATCCGAAAGTACCGGTTTCTACCTTTATCTGGAAAGATGTGCTCAAACCTCTGAGCCTGCTGGCCGCGGGCGGCGTGATTGGCGGATCATTATTACATTACTTCACCCACGGTCCGCACAAGCCCCATCCGGAGCATTATGATCAAGATACGAAGCAGGGAGGTGCGTAAGATGAAAAGTAAAATGGTAATGGTGACATCAAAATATGAGAGATTCGTTCATTGGCTGTTGGCCATCTCCTGCCTTCTTTTATGCTATACCGGACTGGGGATTATGTACAAAGAGTTGAACTTTTTGGGTTTCATTTTCGGCGGTTTGAAAGGATTGGCCACCGTTCATGACATTATGGCTGTGGTTTTTGCCATATCGTTGGTATTGGCCATAGCGATGTGGTGGAAAGAAGCGGGCATATTTGTTTTCCCGGAAGACTGGGAATGGATCAAGGCAGCCGGCGGTTACCTGTGGCATCTGGATCACGTCCCGGAGACCGGCAAATACAATCCCGGCCAGAAGGCGTTCTTTCTGACCGTCGCCTTGTTTGGATTACTGATGATCTGCACCGGATTTTTCATGTGGTATCCCCACGTACTTCCGGCGGCATTGATGGATTGGGTTTATGTCCTGCATGTGTTGGGCTTTGTGGTCATCTTTGCGTTCTTCTTTGTCCACCTGTATTTGGGGACCATTGGTAATCCCGGATCTGTTTCCGCGATGATCAGCGGGAAGATGGAGTTGCCGGTACTGAGAATGCTTCATCCGAAATGGGTCAAAGAGATGGAGCATGAAGGCAAACTCATGATTGCCGACGATAAAAAGTAAGATTGAACAATTTCCCGCAAGGAAACGATGTGGTTCATATTTAATTGACCGGGTGGCGCACATCTGATAGAAGGTGTGCGCCACTTTTGTTTTGAGGCTCGCTTTTGTGAGATTCGTTGACCATCGATAGTAGCTTTTGGCTATCGGAAACAATCCCGCATGAAACACTATGGGGGACTAATTAGTAAAAGGAAAAATCATGACCCAAGAACAAACGTCCGAGATCAAAAATATCATTGACCGCGCTCTGGAACAGAATCCTGAGAATAAGGAAATCATTAAAGCGTTTGCACCGATTATCATCCGGCAGAGACAGCTTGCCGAAAAGCCTTCAGAGCAGAAACTGGACTGCTTGGCAATCGATAAACAGAAACTCAAGGCCGGCGTGCCGGTCAGCCGTCAGATCAATTTAATATTGCCGGGCGATCCGTTGAAAGAAATCGCTCTGTCGCTGGCCGAGGCGGTGAAGGAAGGCATGCCGCAACTGACGGAAAATATCGATCTGATAGCAGGGCTGATCAAAGACGATAAAATCAAACCGGCGGATTATTTCAAAAGCACCCCGGACGGGGAAAGCATGGCCACCGATGTCTGGGCGAAAGATTTAAAAGTCTCGCCGTCCAATGCGTCATTTTTAATGAGCCTGGTCAGCCGCGTTATCCTGGAACAGAGAGCCAACGAGATAACGGCCGCCATCGGCGCCTTTGACTGGGAAAAAGGGTACTGCCCGATTTGCGGAGAATTTCCGTCCATTGCGTTAATTGAGGAAGAGGGCGGAAAGCGCTTCCTGCATTGCTCTGCCTGCGGTTATTACTGGCGCTTTACGCGGGTCAGTTGTCCTTACTGTGAAAAGGAAACCCGGCAGGGGATGGAATATTTCTATGTGGAAAATAAAAAACAGGAATCCGCTTTCGTCTGTGACCAATGTAAAAAATACCTTGTCACCCTTTACCGGGCGGGCCAGGTCTTTGCGCGCGATATGGATGTTTCCGCCATCAGCCTGATTCACATGGATCTGCTCATGCAGAACAAAGGCTACGAACCCATGACCGCCTGTACCTGGAATGTTTTGAGCTGATCAATTGACCATCGCCCGAAACAGAAATTGACCCGGCAGCTTGCATCACGTCCTGTATTTGCTTCTTTCTGAAGAATTGTTTTTTCGCATTCCGGCAGTTGTCGATACAATATTTCTGATGATCACCAACTGATGCCGTTGCAGGGGACTTGCGGTAATCAGCTTTCTGATTGAAACAATGAAACCGTCACAGGCACGCGTACACCGCTTTGATAAGACGCTTTGCCCGGGGATCGACCAGAATAAACGTATCCATTTTGTTCATCACATAGCCGAATCCCAGATGCGCATCCGGATCGGCAAAGGCAAGGGAGCCGCCCGCGCCGGGATGGCCGAATGTCTTTTTGCCGGGGCCCATGTTGCCCGAGGGGTTATCCTGATTCAGCATGAAGCCCAGGCTGAATCGCGTTTTCAATTTCAAAACGGCATCGTCGCCGCCGGAGGTCTCCTCGGAGCACCGGTCTATTTCACCGGGTGACAGGACCTGTATGTTGCCCGCTTTGCCGCCGTTGGCAAGAATACCGTATAGCTTTGCCAGGGCCCGGGCCGCGGCCTGGCCGTTTGCGGAAGGAATCTCGGCGCTTCGCCAGGAACGGCTGTTGACGCCCGTGGCGATACTGAAGGGATTGCCCAGGGCCATGGATGTTGCGCCAAAAGGATTCAGGACAATCGCCCTGGTTAATTTCAGACAGTCCGGGTGGATCGTGGGGATCCGCACCATGACCATGTTTGCCGACCGGTGATGCTCGGCTTCATCCAGACCGATATGAATATCGAGGTCCAGCGGACCGGTAATTTCCTTTTTTAAAAATTGTCCCACGGACATGCCGGTAATATTTCGAATGACCTGCCCCACCAGCCAGCCGAAAGTAATGGCGTGGTAGCCGAGCTTGCCAGGTTTCCACCAGGGAGACTGGTTCTCCAGAGCGTTGACCATGGCATCCCAGTCGTACAGCGCCTTTCCCGGTTGGCGTTTTTTTATAGCGACCATGCCGGCGGTATGGTTCAGCAGCATGCGAACCGTAATGGCTTCTTTTCCGTTTTTCTCAAATCCCGGCCAGTACGCCGACACCGGCTTATCCGGATCCAGCCGTCCCTGCTCGATCAGCCGGTGGGCGCAAATGGCGGTAACGCCCTTGGTCGTCGAATAGATGTTGACCAGCGTATCTTTTTGCCATGGCCGCCTCTTCCAGAAATCCGCATAACCGGCCCAGATGTCAACAACCGTTTTGCCTTCGATGACAATTGAAACGGCAGCTCCCCGCTCCTTGCCTTTTTTAAAATTGCCAATAAACGCCTGCTTCACCTTATCAAAAGCCGGATCACAAAAACCATTGACACTTATTTCAGCCATATTATCTCCCGGTATTACATTCGATCATTCTTCGTCTGATTCGTTTTTGCAGAACAAATCAACCGCATAAGTGTGTTGCCGTGCACTGACCTGATGCACGCCCTTTTTCGGAGCTACACGCTTTTGCAAGCTACATCAATGCCTGATTGCCTGTCAACGACTATGATGGCCTGTAACGATACTCCTCCTGACGATAAAACCCTTGCATCATTTTGCACAGGCAACGCTTTTGCTGTTGCAACAACATAGGCAAAAGAAACATCACGTCCCATCCTCACCGGACCATGTCTGACAAGTCCAGTCAGGCTTCGGGCATTTCCACCCGTTGCGCCCAATTTATTTACGGCGGACGTCGGTAGCGGCATTGCATTATGTATTTGATATATTTAACGTATTGTCATTTTTGGCCTATGTGAAAAAAGGCATAAGTCAATATTGACAGAATTGACAACCCGATTGCTTGTCGTTATGAAATCGATGTTAAAAAAAATATAACTCTTGGTCAGTAAGAGTTCAGATAATTTAAGATTGGAGAAAGACATGGAGAAAAAAATACCTATCAGAATTGACGGAAAAGATGTTGAAGCGACTGCCGGTCAGACAATTTTAGAATGCGCACGGGATAACGGCATTTTTATTCCGACCCTTTGTCATTATACCAAAACAACCAATGTCGGTGCCTGCCGCGTATGCGTGGTCGAAGTGGAAGGCGCCCGATCTCTTGCCGCATCCTGCTGTATGCCGGTGACGCCCAATATGGTTGTCCGCACCGATACGGAAGCCGTTCGCAAGGCCCAGAAAATGATCATCGAACTGCTCTGGTCGTCCGGAGATCATAACTGCCTCACCTGCGAGCAGAACGGTAATTGCGAATTGCAGAATCTGGTTTACTGGCTGCAGATTGACAAGCCGCGCTTTGAAATTCAAGTGCCGGGTTATGCGAAGGATGACAGCAATACCATGATTGCGCGCGACATGAACAAATGCATTCTCTGCGGACGCTGCGTGCGCGCCTGCAATGAAATCCAGGTCAACGAAGTTCTGGATTTTGCCAACCGCAGTTATAAGGCCAAGGTCGGCCCCGCATTCGACCAGGATTACATTGATTCAACCTGCGTCTTCTGCGGCGAGTGCGTGCAGGCCTGTCCCACAGGCGCTCTCACATTCAAACAGGCGAAATTCGCCGGCCGTCCGTGGGAACTTGCAAAAGTCAAAACCACCTGCACCTATTGCGGCGTTGGTTGTCAGATGGATCTCTACACCAAGGATAATAAAATCGTCAAGGTCATGGGCAACCGCGAATACGGCCAGCCCAATGACGGCAGCCTGTGCGTCAAGGGACGTTTCGGCATGGATTTTCTTTCCCATCCCGATCGCCTGAAAACACCGCTCATCCGTTATAAAAAGAATGAAAACTTCAAAGAAGCGACCTGGGATGAAGCCTTTACCTTCATCGCGGACAAACTTTCCAGGATCAAAAAAGAACACGGCGCCGACAGCATTGCGGGACTCGCCTCGGCGCGCTGCACCAATGAAGAAAATTACCTGTTCCAGAAATTCCTGCGGGCGGGAATCGGCACCAACAATGTTGATCACTGCGCCCGTCTCTGACACTCTGTCACGGTGGCCGGTCTGGCCGCCACATTCGGCAGCGGTGCAATGACAAACTCTATAGACGAAATTGAATTCACAGACCTGATTCTGGCAACGGGCACCAACACCACCGAAAATCATCCGGTGATCGGCGCCAAGGTCAAACGGGCAACCAAGCGCGGCGCGAAACTGATTGTGATTGATCCCCGCGAAATCGATCTGGTCAAATACGCCGATATCTGGCTGCGCCAGAATCCCGGCACCGATGTTGCCGTTATCAACGGAATGATGAACGTCATCATCTCCGAAGGTCTTTATGCCAAGGAATACGTGAAAGACAGAACCGAAGGATTCGACGCGCTCAAGAAGATGGTCGAAAAATACACACCGGAAAAGGTCGAAAAGATTTCCGGCGTGCCCGCGGAAGATTTGAAGAAAGCCGCCCGGATGTATGCCAAGGCAGACCGTGCCAGCATCCTTTACGCCATGGGCATTACCCAGCACATTACCGGAACCGACAACGTCAAGAGCTGTGCTAATCTTTCCATGTTGTGCGGCAATGTCGGTATTGAAGGCGGCGGCGTGAATCCGCTCAGAGGTCAGAACAATGTTCAGGGCGCCTGCGACATGGGAGCACTTCCCAATGTTTATCCCGCCTACCAGCAGGTGGCCAATGAAGATGTCCGTAAAAAGTTTGAAGGCTTCTGGAACGCCAAGCTTTCCCCCAAACCGGGCCTGACCATCATGGAAATCATGGCAGCCGCCGGCAAAGGCGATATCAAAGCGATTTACATCATGGGTGAAAACCCCATGCTTTCAGACCCCGATTTGCACCACGTGAAAAAAGAACTTCAAAAACTGGATTTGATGATTGTTCAGGATCTGTTCCTGACCGAAACCGCCGAACTGGCCGATGTGGTTTTGCCGGTGGCCAGCTTTGCCGAAAAGGATGGAACGTTTTCCAATACCGAACGCCGCGTACAGCGCGTGCGCAAAGCGCTCGACGCGCCGGGTGAAGCCAAAGCCGACTGGGAAGTCATCTGCGGCATTGCCAACAAGATGGGTTACGAGATGAATTACGCTTCCGCCAGGGAAATTTTTGAAGAAGTGGCGAAAGTCACCCCCAGCTATGCGGGCATCTCTTACGAGCGCCTGGAAAAGGGCGGCATTCAGTGGCCCTGTCCCACGCCGGAACATCAGGGGACCAAATTCCTGCACAAGGATAAGTTCTCCCGCGGTCTGGGATTGTTTACCGCCATTGAATACATTCCGCCCGATGAATTGCCGGACAAACAATATCCGTTCCTGCTTTCCACCGGACGCGTCCTGTATCATTACCACACCGGTACCATGACCACGCGTACAAAAGGTCTGACCGAGCGTTATCCCGAAAGCCTGGTGGAAATCAACCCGGCCGATGCCGAAAAAATGGGTATTGCCGAAGGCCAGAAAGTCAAGGTGACCTCAAGACGCGGTACGGTTGAAGCCAAGGCAACCATTACCAAAAAGAGTGCTCCCGGTTCGATCTTCATGAACTTCCATTTCGCGGACGCATCCGTCAACCTGTTGACCAATCCGGCTCTGGACCCGATCGGCAAAATTCCGGAATACAAGGTTTGCGCGGTAAAAGTGGAAGCCGCGTAGCTTTTAAAATATTAATAGAAACAAAGAAAGCTATGCCTCTGAAAAGGGGTATAGCTTTCTTTCTCTAAAGTGTCATTCCCGCGCTGGCGGGCCATGGTGCCCGTCAGGGTAAATCCGGTTTTTTTATTAATTAAGTGTTATGTCCCTTAAATGCCCAATGCCGGCAGACAGGCTAAGGTTTCATCAGTACCATGCCGGTTAAAGTTCCGGTTAAGAGGCTGCCATTAAGCCCGATTTCCGTGGCGGCATAGGCGCTGTTATTGGCCGGTGTAATGCCGTATGGATAGCTGAAGACAGATTTTCCTGTCGTCCAATCCAAGGCTTCAAATGTCCAAAACCCGAATCTTTTTCCGACGCCATAAAACAAGTTGGTCGTCTGACTCATGGTGGGAATTCCATTGGGGATGCTTACCGATTTGTTTACCCAGGCTGTCTTTAATGTTCGTGTCCATGGATCCCATACGAATTTTTCAACACCATAAGGAGCGATTGGCGCAAATCCGGACATCAGAACGCTGATGACTTGATTGTCCAGTGACGCTTTCAACTGGTTATTGACAACCACTGCTCCATAACCCCTGACGCATACAGACTGTTCAGACAATGTTTCTGTCGCGCCGGGGTTACCGAAAGTCACCGGCACCTGTGCGGCAATGCGCCGGCTTTTTGTTCCGGGGATCTGCTGCCAGTCGGCGGGAATCTCGTCGCGCCAGAAAAGAACAAGGTGCATGAGATTCTGACCATCTGTAATCACCACAAATTTATCCTGATTACCGGTTCCCATTAGCGTCGGTGTCGAGCCTGAACCTGCTCCGAGCCGCACGCCCGAAGCTTCTCCCGTTTCATAACCGGCGCTCCATCCTCCCTTGTCAGGATCTATCGTGAGTTCACTGCCAGTCCACTGCACTCGGTACATATTTTTATCGGTAACGACATAAATGCCTCCATGCTCATCACAGGCTATGGAATTGGAAATCTGTTCGTCAGCGGGGAAGCGATAGTAATATGCTTCGTCAAAAAAACGGGAAACAACCCCTATCAATCCATGACTGGTGGCAAGAGTCAGCATGCCGTCCCAGGTCATGCTTAGTCCCACGATTTTTTCCGCCGGATCAACAAGCAGGTTTGCGGGAATTTCATACACGCCCTGAATAATGATATCCGAATAGCGATTACCGGCAATCGCATCGCCAAACGCAAATATTTTTGTAAACCGGGGCATATAGAATGTATTATCCTTGTCCACCAGAGTATAAGCGCCGGAAAGCATTTCACCGGGTGTAAATATAGATGAAATGGTCAAATTTTCTTTTTTCATAGTTTTGATGTAATTTAGCGATTCATCCGCCTTGAACACATCCGTTGATGAACTGCCCCAAATCACGCGTTTACCATCCGGATATTTTCCAGAGATGGCAAGCGTAATCAAACCGGGCATCCCGACATGAAAAGATGATCTTGTTGTTAAATTGATTGATTTAGGTCCCGGATACGGAGAGGATGCCTGACCGTAAGGATTTCGATGACTCATCGGCCAGGGAGAATCAGCGATAAACGGATTTCGGGGCGGTTCATTCGTAAAGTTTGGCGGCGGTATGACCGGCCAGGCAAAAATCTCAACGGAAAACACTGTCAGAACAAACAAAATCAACATTGTCATCATCGGAAACAGTCTTAATCCTTTTCTCATAAATAGCCTCCAGTTCAGCGATTTCTTTTAATAGTGTACGGCACGTTTGATATTACTTTACATTGACAACGACATTGAGTTTCATCTACGCTTGTGTTATTGACCACTTGGTTAATTTCGTTTTATGCTACTTGATACGGATATCATTTACAATTGCCGGAGAAGCTCAAAATATTGTCATTTTGGATCAACTTAATGGCGAAGAATAATACTGATTGAATCATGAGAATTTCTCTGAAATCAAAGCCTGTAATCGCGCCCTATCGATCTACGCATAACTTGCGCGTTATCATCCAATGGGCAGAAGAGCATGGAATAGATACGGCGTCGATTCTCTCCAGTGAAGGACTGGAGAAAGCGGATTTTGACAACCCGGATAGATTGATAACATTTGAACAGCAATTTGAGATCTCGCAAAAGTTATTCGACCTTATTTCCTGCCCGGCTTTAGGACTGCGCATTGGAGAACGCATTAATATCGGCCAGTTGGGGAAATGGATAATGGCTATCAATAGCTGTGCCACAACCCTTGACGCCTTTAAAATGGCTTTTGAGCTTGCCGATCTCTTATCATTTCCCTTCCAATTTATCCTTGATGTTCAGGACGATATTGCCAAATTCAGTTTTATTGATCTCATCGATCTGGGTCGCAGCAGCCGCTTCCGTTACGAAATGCATATGGTAGGCGGCTATAATATCTGCTGTGAAATTATGCGGGAGCGAGTGCAACTTATAGAAATCCGTTTTGCCTATTCCAAGCCGGAATATGCAGAGGAATATAAACCAATATTTAATTGTCCGATTCTCTTTGATGCCGAAGAAACTCAAATTCGGTTCGACAGCAGTTACCTGACCAGACCATTGCCATGCGCCAATACGCTGACTAAAAAGATTTATGAAAAAGATTGCCGTCAAACGCTTGAGCAGCTTATCATGCTTACAACAACAACGGAGTTGGCTAAATCGGCGCTTCAGTTTAAAGACAAAGAACTGCTCACGAGGTCACAGCTTGCCCGGTGTTTGAACATGAGCGATCAAACGCTAAAGCGCCGGTTAGCGGCCGAGGGTGTGAGTTATAAATCACTCGTGAAAGACATCCGTCAGAAAAAGGCTTGTGATCTTCTGCAATCAACCGAACTTACCATGGAAGAAATTGCAAATAAGGTAGGTTATCGTGATGTGGCCAATTTTTATCGCGCCTTCAAATCGTGGACAGGCCTGACACCGCGTAGTTGCCGTGGGAAAAATGAAAAGCGGTAATCACCCAATGGATGAACTTTTCATTGCCGAAGCAATCATCCGGCAGGTGCTCCGGAGAATGCCGGATGCGCCGGACAGGTTGCTGATTGCTCCGAAATATTCTGGTTCAATCGAAGGACGACGATTGAACCAGCGCAAAAACCGCTAATATGAGTCAAGAGCAGACTTGACCCCTTTGCCCCTGTTGCTTTTTAACCAGTAACTTGGAATTTTAACGGCGTTCCTCTTACTCCTAAACGATCAAACTATCTGCTGTGTTTCTTGATCTTCGAATTTGCGGAATATTTCTGCCATCAGTTTGACCGTTATACTCGCAGGCTTGAGAAATGCGATTGTCGCATGAACCGGGCAGTTCCTGACACAACAGTAACAATAAATGCAATTTCCCCCGTGCATGGTGGCTTTACCGAGCTTTATGTTATGCGTGGGGCAATTTTTAACGCACACAGCACAGCGGTTACATAATGATTGATTTACTGTTATGCCCGGCATGGCCCATACAAAATTTCTCAGCTTAACAATGTGGTCATCCATAAAGTTTAGAATAAAAGGCTTATCATTGAAATCAGAAGGGCTGTATCTTGTACAGATTTTATTTTTCAATCGGACAGATATTTCTTTCCCGAACGTCTTGATAGCGTTCAAGGCTTTCTTATCCGGATGCCCTGAATAAAAAGGTTTTTCTTCCTGAAAGGTAAGGCAGTGTTCTGTTAAGACTCTGATGCCGCCGATCAAATTATATTTCTTCCTGTGCAGAATTTTAGCAAGATCATATAAAACAACACCACTGGATACCCCGCCAAAAGAGGAAAGCAAAACGACTGACTGATCATTCGATGCATCGGGCATGTTATTGATAAAATCAGTAAACACGGTAGGTGCATGATGAAAATATGTCGGCGAGCCCAAAACGATCAACTGGTAGTCCGCTATTTTTGCCATAATATCGTTATTATCAAATTCACTCAGATTATATATATCAGAGCTCACGCTGTTTTCGTTTAGCGACACTGCCAATGTATCAATAGCTTTTTTCGTTGTTCCATGAGGAGAAAGATAAATGATTAAGGCGGATAATTTATCTTTTGATTTATTCATTTTGTGACCATTGTCATTGTGTTTTTAGTTTTATGTTCCCCGAATATGACAGTAACTTACAATTTTAAGGGCGTCCCGCTAGCCATTTATTTTCATTTCAATAAATTAGAATTGGGAATAATCCATATACGGCGCGTTCAGGGAATGTGCCCCACAATTAAGCCGCTTTCAGAGGATGGATTTTCTTTATTTCAGCTTGATGCGTCTGCTGCGCCTCCCATAGATCATGAGCGCGCTGAGCGTTTAACCAAAACTCAGCCGTATTGCCGAACAAACGGCCAAGACGTAACGCCATGATCGGTGTCAAAGCGCGGCTCTCTCTTAATAATTCATTAACCGTCTGACGCGATACACCGAGTGCTTTGGCCAGAGTGGCAACATTAAGATTATAATCAGGCATAAAATCTTCCTTAAGAATTTCACCCGGATGTGTCGGCTTTACTTTTCTTTTCCCATCATATTTTATGCTCATATTCTTACCTCTTTTAATGATAATCGGTTATTTCAACATCGTATGCATCACCGTTAATAAACCGGAAACATATTCTCCGCTGGTCATTCACGGATATTGCATATTGACCTTCTCTGTTATCCTTCAGCATGTGCAGATGATTGCTCGGCGGCACTTTTAAATCTTCAATGCACGTTGCCAAATCTATATATTCAAGACGCCTGATAGCTCTTTTAAGAATATCAGGCTGAAACTTCTTTGATTTACCGGTAATAAACAAATCACGCGTATGTTTGTCGGCAAATGTTTTTATCATGTGTATTGTGTAACGTGACTCGTGACATTTGTCAAGGGCAAAGTTTTGATTCTAATGATGTCCTTTTCTGCCATTGTCCAACTCGGATGCATCCGTCAACCTACTGACTAACCCGGCTCTGGACCCGACCGGAAAAATTCCGGAATACAAGGTCTGCGCGGTAAAAGTGGAAGATGCGTAAATTTTAACCAATTCAAAAACCCAAAAAGACATGCTTCTTTTCAGAGGCATGTCTTTTTATTTAAGGTGTCATTCCCGCAGGGGTCTGGTGGGAATCCACTTTTTCTTTCCAACATGAGCCAAGCAAAGACTTGACCCCTTTGCCCTTTTTACAATTTTAAGGGCGTCCCCCTTTTCCGCTTTTCCCCCTCTCCGTTTCACTTCGGGGATAGTTTCCAATAGCCGAAGGCTTTTGGATAGTTCCTCCAACGTTTTGCGCGTCGTTTTTCTCGCGCTCAACGGGTGTCACTACGACTTGCGCTTCAAATCACCATAGGTGATAATTCAACCTACAAGTTTCAGGACGCTACGCATCTAAAACTTGGGTTTGATTACATCGCAAAGCTTTTTTTCAGCAAGTCTCATTAAATAGTGAATAGGCTTCTTATCGTCAGCGTGTTGTAGCGACAACCTTCTTGACTCACAAGAAATCGTTCCTTATACTTCACTCCCAATAGATGAAAGGAAGTTTTTAGAAATGAAATTAACTGAAACACAGATGATTGAAATTGCACAGCACGCGTTTACGCGCATGGATGGGGCCTGGTTTTTGGCGCTGGCGAAGAAGTTCGGTGTTCAAACCGCTTGGGAAATGGATGTGGAAGCCTGGAAACACTTTGCTTATGTTTTCGGCAAGAACCTCCGGAAGAACTATCTCCCCAACCCCGTCTGGCCGGAAAGTATTTTTGATGCTTTGGATATTTTCAGCAGGGTTTTAAAGATCGAGGGACGGAAAGTTTGCATCGAAGATGGTAAAATTATCATTCGCATTACGGATTGCGAAACACAGAAAGCCATTGCCAAGGCCGGCGTTGCCGATTGCGGTATTGTCACCGTCCAGACCTATCAGGGGCTCATCGGCGGTCTGTTTGATAATAAAATTTTCGTGGATGTTGCTCACACCAAAAATTTAAATCGCGGTGATGATTGCTGCGAAGTTGTTGTCACCCGGAAATCGCCGTAAATGTCCATATAAATATCCACCGATAAACGGGTGAATAGAAAATAGTTCAATGTTCAACGTTAAACAAATTGTGAATCGTGAAACGTGAAGGGTGAAGAGTGTCCCCTCCACTTCGCTTCGGGGATAGTCTCCAATAGCATAGCTATTGGATAGTTCAACTAACCAATTCCGATGCATTTCACTTTGGTGATTGGAGTCTCCTTAAATGTGTTGAATGCATCCGACCATCAGTGGTATCAATAGCAAAAGTGTTTCATCGCCTGGGCGTAGGGAGTTTATGAAAATTTATTTTGCCGGAGCGATTCGCGCCGGAAGGCAGGATGCCGAAATCTACAAAGCAATGATTGAGGTTTTAATGTCATTTGGCGACGTCCTGACCGAACACGTCGGCAATCCCGCTCTGTCGGAAAAAGGCAATGACGGACCGCATGACCGGTTTATTCATGACCGCGACATGGCCTGGCTGGAATCCTGCGATTGCGTGGTGGCCGAGGTGACCAAACCTTCTCTGGGTGTGGGCTATGAACTGGGATGGGCCACGGCAATGAAAAGGCCTGTTTTGTGCCTGTATCGACGCCAATCGAAGAAAGTTTTGTCCGCCATGATTGCAGGCAGTCCCGGCATCCGGACGGTTGCCTATTCCTCCATGGACGAAGCGAGAAGTATTGTGGAGAAATTTATCAAAAAGGCCGTTCAAAAAATATCAACTTCTTCCGGGAGAGAATAGATGGTCACATCACTGGAATTGCTGGCGCCGGCAGGCGATGCCGCTATCGGAATAGCAGCCATCGATCATGGCGCGGATGCCGTGTATATCGGCGCGCCGAAATTCAGCGCCCGGGCCGCAGCCGGTGTGCAGCTCGACGATATCGCCCGTCTGATTGAACACGCCCACTTCTATCGGGCGAAAGTTTATGTGGCGCTCAATACCATTCTTACCGATTCGGAACTGGCCGAGTCGCTGGATCTGATCAGGGCCATCGATGCGCTGGGCGCCGACGGGCTGATTATTCAGGATGTCGGTTTGCTGGAGCTGGACTTGCCGCCCATTCCGCTGATTGCCAGCACTCAGATGCACAACAGTACGCCGGAGAAGGTCCGGTTTCTGGAGGCCGTGGGATTTCAGCGGGTTATTCTGGCCCGGGAACTTTCTCTTTCCGAGATTGCCGGGATTCGCCGTCAGGCCCCGAAGATAGAACTGGAAACGTTTGTGCATGGCGCGTTATGCGTTTCCTACAGCGGACAATGTTATATGAGTCATGCCGTTGCGGGGCGCAGCGGCAATCGCGGCGTTTGCGCGCAGCCCTGCCGGTCCCATTACACGCTGATCGACGGTGACGGCAACACCATAATGAAAAATAAATATCTCCTTTCGCTCAAGGATTTGAACCTGATGAGCCGGGTGCCGGATTTGATTGCCGCAGGCTCGACCTGTTTTAAAATCGAGGGGCGATACAAGGGGATGGACTATGTCAAAAACGTCACGGCCGCTTACCGGCAGGTGATCGATCGATTCATCAACGAGCACGCCGGTTACCGGCGTAGCAGTTCCGGCGCAAGCGAGCTTGCATTCACGCCCGATGTCGGCAGAACGTTCAACCGCGGTTACAGCCAGCACTTTGTCGGCGGGAAAAGAGAAAAGATCGCTTCGCTCGATACGCAAAAATCCATCGGCCAGTATCTGGGGAAAATCACCGCGGCGGGAAAAGATTATTTTCAAATCGACCGTGATGATCTGCAAAACGGGGACGGACTTTGCTTTTTCACCAGGCAAAACAATCTGGCTGGCTCCAGAGTGAACCGGGTAGAGAAGGGGAAGGTTTATCCCAACAGCATGAAAGGCCTGGAGGCCGGACTGTCGCTTTATCGCAATCTCGACACCGCGTTTGCCAAAGCGTTAAAGAAAACATCGGCCAAACGATTGATTGCGGTGGAGATGGATTTCAGCCAGGCCGATACGTTGATCCGGCTGGCGGCAAAAGATGAAGACGGCAATCAGGTGGAAGCCGTAAAGGATGTTTTGTTTGAACCGTCGCGCAATCCGGCCGGAGCAAGGGGCCAAATCGAAAAACAACTGACCAGCGCCGGCAACACGCCGTTTAGGATATCGCGCCTGACCATTGAACCCCGCGCGCCGGGCTATCTTTCCGCAAGCGTCTTGAACGGCATCCGGCGCGATGTTCTGGAAAATCTGGCGCGCGTGAGACGTGAAACCTATGTTCGCGGGGACCGGCCGTTTTGTCCCAATGACGTTGCTTATCCGGAAAAACACCTCGATTTTCACGCCAATGTTTTCAATGCGGCGGCCAGACGGTTCTATGAACGGCACGGCGCAACCGTTACCGAACCGGCCTTTGAAACGCTTTCCGATTTTGCCGGTAAAACCCTCATGACCACGCGCTACTGTATCCGGTATCAGTTGGATCTGTGCCCCCGGCTGCAGCAACCGGAGTCCTCCGTCAGAGAACCGTTGTATCTTCGGGATGCTCATCATACCTATCGTCTTGAATTCGACTGCAAGCACTGCCGGATGTCGGTAATTCTGGAAAACTGACGGAAGCGCGGAAACCGGATTAAGGCGCGCGGGTATTTCTATCCGTTAAGCGGGGATCAATTACAGAGTATTAAAAATACTGCACCGGCGCGGATGGTCAGGAATCTTTAAGCGCGTACTGAAAATACATATCTTTATCCCCTGCGGCAAGGCTCCTGATCCTTTTTGCAGACGATTTCTTCCCGAACATTTTTATGGCCTGCTGGAAGTAACCCATCACGAGGTATTCAAAATACGTATATTTGATTTCAAGACCGGTAATCTTGATATGAGCAACATTGTTTTCAAACTTTGCAACGGCGACGCCGCTGTCAAAATAAGAAGACCAGACCTTGGGCAGCACCGTCTCGATAAATTGTTTCATGTCATTTGTCATCTGCATAAACGACCTGTAGGGTCCCGTCGGCGACAGAACCGCTTTGGCGCCCGCCTTGCCGAAATATGTATACTGCATTTTGTCGTTGTTGAAAAATTCGGCACACATTTCATCAAAACAAATGATTAATTTTTCCACCGGCATGGGAGTAATGGTGAGGATGACCGTGCTGAAGTAACTGTCCTTCCCGGCGAGTTTTTCCATAAAGGCCGACCATCTTTCCTCGCCAAATGCTGCAATCATATTTGATTTTGTTACAATGTAAGCAATGCCTTTAGCGTTCATGTCTGAAATCCTCCCCCGGATTGTTCTGTCATCAAGGTGTTTCCAACGTCTGTTATGTGCGGCATGGTGCAATCTAACATAAAATGGCCGGATAGAAAATTATGAATCTTTAAAATGAGCGATCGGAAGCGATTCGCATCACTGCCGGATGTCCGGCAAAACGTATCACGGCGATCAATCTACATTGCTCCGGAAAATTAATCAATCCCTCTAAAGAGGGATATGTGTCATTTTTACATAATTGCTGTTCCAGTAATGGCCGACTTTACTGTTTGTCTCATCGGCAGCAACAAAAAGATTTTATGGCGGATAATCAGGGGGAAATCTGATTGCAAAAAAAGAAGGCTTCGTAATACCGAAGCCTTCTTTTTTGTGATGATGCGGCCTGACTTCTATGACTTGTAAATGATTGTGCCGACGTGTTTGCCGTTAAGGGCCTTGGTCAGGTTGCCCTTTTCCAGACCATTGATAATCTGAATCCTGTCGATGACTTCACTGTTGAGCAGGATGTCCAGGCACGGTCTTTCGATAATCAGATCATCAAGATTTTTTTTCAGAAGATCCTGGACGCTGATTTCGGGAATAAATTTCGCCTTGCTGTTTTTCTTCGGATCGTCCGTGTAGAGTCCCCGCTCGTCCTTGACAAAAATGCAACTGCGGGCGCCGATTAAATCGGCAATCACCAGCGTGCCCACATCGGTGCGGTGAATGGGAATGCGGGATTTTGCCACGGGCAGGGCAAAGTAATCGTAAGGCGGCATGCCGTGCATGACGGGAATGCAGTCCTGGCCGAAATAATTGTATAGTTTTGTAATTTCATCATGGCCGATCTTGATGCCGCCCCAGGGAGCCAGCAGTGTGGAAACCAGCAGGGCGTTCTGTTCGGAAATGGAACTGCCGAACTTGGCGATGATGCCGGTGGGCATCCCCAACTCCAAACCGATGGAATAAATGTGGCGGCTGCGCGTGCCGCCGCCTGTCGTCAGCAGAATCTTGTGTTTCTTCTTGTTGGCGACAACTTCCTTGACGATGGCCGGCAAGGCCTTCACCCCGCGATCGCAAATGGATTGCCCGCCGATCTTGACGATATTCACATCCCGGAAAAGCCTTTCCTGAGGAGCCACCTTCAGGTCTTCCATAAATTTTTTGCTCACCAGGCTCTCGCCCATAAGCCTGCTTTTCACATGCAGCCTGCGTCCGTCTCTTTCTCTGAACAGTGCCATAAATTCAATCCTCAAGAATGTTTACTTGACTTCAATTTCTTCTTCCTTGACTGTTCCATCTTTCGGCGCCTTGATTAAAACAAGTTCCGCGCCCACCGAAGCGGCAATTTCCTCGAGCTCTCTTTTCTTCAGGTGGTCGGCGTAAAAAGTGATATTCACATCGGCAACCGCCACCAGTTTGAAACGCGGCTTCTTCTCTTTTTCGCCAACCTTGATTCTTTCGCGATAAAATATTTTCCCTGCCATCATTCTACCTCCCTATTTTTTCTTTTTGTCAGGGTTTCGTTTCTCTCCCAGGCTTTCCCACAGGCCCGCGCCTGCCGGTTTAACCGGAAGCACAACGTCATGCCCCCAGAGCCTGGGTCTTAACCAGCCTTTTGTATTCACCATGTCTTCCGGACGGGGGCAACACGCATCCCGGTCCAGAGAAATCACCCGAATATTTTTTTGCATCAGCGCCGCAACAATTACCTCGTCGGGAAAATCTCTCAACCCATCATACTCGATAAAACGTCCGCTCCATCCCGAAGCGGTGAGACCGACAGCCGCCGCGGCTCCGATCATGCCGCCGTTGGTTCCGCCGTGACCGGAAAGATGAGCGCTGCCCGCCGCCTTTACGGCGTCCTTCAGGGTAACGACTCTTGCTGTGCACT
>ENA-UPXM01002661-UPXM01002661.1-activated-sludge-metagenome-genome-assembly--contig:-NODE-2661-length-20681-cov-61.491564_pt1 | contig 20681 bp, 16 predicted proteins | sample MGYA00238178_ERZ772708 | MGnify/ENA primary metagenome ERZ772708 (study PRJEB29002, sample SAMN05720212) | activated sludge metagenome | isolation source: anaerobic digester from wastewater... | reverse complement strand
GAAACCTCGGCCGAGAAGTTGATGCCCGCCTCGTTGAACTGGGAGGTGCCGTCCTCTGTCTCGGCGAAGAAATTGTTGTCGGTGCTCTGCAGATACCCCTGAGAGATGAACCCCCCGATATCGACCCCGTGATACTCATAGGCACGAATATTCCCGGATATACAGCACATGGCAAACAAGGCTGAGAGAAACATGATTTTCACAGCACTCTTCATTTTTAAGCCTCCTACTCAATCATAAGACTCTTCAATTGGTTCTGATATGCACGCTGGGGGAGATAGCCTATGGCCCCGGGGGTGTTGGTCACGAATTCAGCGAGCTCGTCGGGTGAAGTGAATGCCTCGGGAGCCTTTCCTCTCCCGGTGAAGACCTGGCTCTTCCAGTAATTCTTGAACTGTTGCGGGGTCTTGCCCACATACATCCGCAGAAAATCACTGTGGTCATCGCCCTCTTTCAGGGTCGCCAGTGTAATCTTCTGCCCGTCGCTCCATCTGGTTTTTCTCCCCAGAAATATCTCCTGAACGGCATCCCGGCTCAGGGATTTCACCGGCACGGAGTCATTCGCCACCACCATTACCTCTGACGCGGCATGCCCCGCTGGAACGATGAGTCCACCGAAAACGGAAAGAACCATGCAGGCGAGGACGATACGTACAATCAGGGGTATGCTCCTCAACTTCATGACAATTTCTCTCCTTTCACCATTTCATCAACGAAAAAAATGTCCCACAGCTTGTTGCCTGACGGCATATCACCTATCGGGGATTCATCGGCAAATCTTAAGCAAAAGTAATTAATATCAGGTTTTTTCGGCTGCTTAAAGGTCAAATTATAGGGTCATGTCTCTCCGTATGACATTCGAATGTCATACGGAGAGACATGACCCCAATATTTCATTCACGATCAGAACCTTCCTCCAGAACCTCCCGCACCTTCTCTGTCAGGGCGAAGGCGGAAAACGGCTTCTGGAGCAGGTGCTTTTCCGTGTCGGGAATACCGTAGAGGGAGACTACATCACCCGGATAACCCGTGATATAGAGAACCTTCATCCGGGGATAGCGCTTCAGGAGGTTTTTCACGATCGCGGGTCCGTCCATGCCCGGGAGGACGACATCCGCAATGACCAGATCGATATGCCCTGAATGTGACTCGCAGATGTCCATGGCCTCTTTTCCGCTCCGGGCCTTGAGCAGGGTGTAGCCGATGGAACCCAGCACCTCGATAATGAAGTCCAGTACATAGGGGTTGTCTTCCACCACCAGAACGACCTCTGTCCCGCCTCTGACAGGGACCTTTCCCGTCTTTCGCGAAACATCCTCAGGGACCTCTCCGCTCACGGGCAGAAAGACCTCAAAGGTCGATCCCTTCCCGGGCTCGCTCCTGAGCGAAATGCTTCCGCCGTTGTTTCTGACAATCCCATAGACCGTCGCCAGGCCGAGCCCTGTGCCCTTGCTCGCCTCCTTGGTGGTGAAGAACGGTTCGAAGACGTGTGCCATGGTCTCTTCATCCATGCCCACTCCTGTGTCACTCACCTCGAGCTTGATGTAATCACCGGGATTCAGGCCCGGATGCTTTGCAATGTCGTTTTCCCCCAGATGAACGCGCTCTGTGCTGATAGTCAGGACGCCCCCCTTGTGCATGGCGTCTCTGGCATTGAGGGCCAGGTTCATGATGATCTGTTCCACATGCCCCTGGTCGGCATATACGCTGCCGATGTCCTGCTCAAGGCGGGTCTTCAGCTCGATATCTTCCCCGATGAATTGTTTGAGGAGGTTCTGCATGTTTTCGATCACCTGGTTTATATCCAGTGTTTGCTGCTTGACCTTCTGTTTGCGGCTGAATGCCAGGAGCTGGCGGATCAGGGAAGAGGCGGTGTCTTTCACCTCCTTGATCTTGAGAATGTTGGACCGCACCTGCTCCGGCTTGCCGAGTTTCAGCAGCGCAAGCTCGCAGTACCCGTCGATGGCGGTCAGCAGGTTGTTGAAGTCGTGGGTGATGCCGCCTGCAAGGCGGCCGATGGCCTCCATCTTCTGCGACCGGCTCAGCTCGCTCTCCAGGGTCTTCCGCTCGGTGATGTCCCGGCTCTCGAACAGGATCGAGGGTATGCCGTCGATATCCATGAGCTCCGCCGAGACGAGCACGACCCGCGACTCGCCTGACTTGCTTCTGAGCTTGGCTTCCTGATTCCGGATACTGCCCTGCTTCCTGATGAGGTCCACGACCCGGGCCCTCTCCAAGGGACTGTCCCATATTCCGAGATTCAAGGCGCTGTTCCCGATCACCTCTTCCCGGGAATATCCGGTCATACGGAAAAAGGCCTCGTTGGCATCCAGAAAGACCCCGTCTTCGAGGGTGGAGATGCTGACGGGATCCGGGATGGCCTGGAATATCTTCACAAGCCTATCCCTGCCTGATCTGAGCTCGGCCTCGACATCCTCGCGCATCTTCACCTCGCGTTTCAGATCCAGGAGAGCATCCGAGATTTTTTCCACATGCCCTCCTATGAGGGCATCGAGGTCGCTGCGGGCGCTGAGCGCCCTTTCTTCGGCATCTCTGATCGTGCTTATGTCCCATGTCGATAACGCCACCCCCTCGATGGATCCACTCTTTCCCACAAGGGGGGAATACCGCGCCAGGACACGCAGCCTCCCGTCTCCCAGAGGTCCGATCAGGTCATCATACTGTCCCTCTTCGCCCCGCAGGGCCCGGTCGATCCGGGGTTTCTCTTTTTCCTGAAAGGCTCTTTCACCGAGGACTTCCTCGACGCGGTGGCCGATCACCTCTTCCCCGGTCTTCCGATACAGTGAGAGGAATGTGCTGTTCACGCAGGTATACACATATCTCCGGTCGATGCATGCTATTGACTCCGGGGGGAGGGAAACAATCGCCGTGCGGGAAAGCAGCTGATCCACAATAGACCCGTACCGGCCCACCAGGTCGATCAGATTGTGGAGTTCTATCTGCACATCCCGGTTGGTCGTGTTTCCGGCCATTGCAACGATCCTCTATCCGCACAGGATACAAAGAGACAATAGAATGGAAAATAGCCTGTCTTTCCCGGGAATCAATACCGGAGAGGGTTGCCTTGAGAGATGCGGCGCCGGTGAAACAGCCGGTATCGATGCATCAGGGGGTGTCTCGCCTTTTTTATAGAAGCTAGGCAAGGCGATCCGCCAGCTCCCGGACATCGCCCACATATTCCAGACCCGCGTTCCTTCCAGTGCCCTCATAGATGATCCTGTTATCTTTTTTCCGGGAGAAGCGGAGCTCGATGCGCGATCCCAGCGTTTCCATGATGCGGACCGTCATATCGCCTCTGCTGGGCGCCATGAGCCGGGCGCCCTCAGCCCTCGTGCCCCGGACCTCCATGCGGGAGTCTGCATCCTCGACCACAAAGCTGACAAGGTCTCGATTCACCCGCAGATCGAATACTCGGGCCCCGGTATAGGTGGTGAACCGGTAGACCTTGCCCTGGAAATAGAAACCGAACAAATACCCGGTGAAATACCGCCCGAACCAGGGAATCTTCGCGATAGAGCCCGAGAACGAGGCAGTGGGCTCATCGAAATGGTTGCTCTGCATCCATATCCAGGAGCCGGGCATGGATCTTCCCCAGTCTTTTTCGATATATCCCTTGCCGCCGGAATAGTCCGTTCGCCTGCCGTCCTTCTCGAACCAGCCATGGATTGCGTGATTGAAGCTGAGCACGCCGTGATAGCATTCCATGCCGGGCACAAAGGCATACCACCCCATAGCGCCCGGAGAGAGCCATGTGACCGGCCACGGGTGTATTCCCCGGAATTCCAGCTCCGCCCTGAGCATCTCACCGTCCTGGTCGATATCGAGGTGCAGCCCCTGAAGGGAAAACCGGCTGCTCCCGATGGTGATCGCAAAGGTTTTTCTGTCTGCGGAGAACTCGCTCAAGGGATACCGGAAAAAAGACGATCTCCCCTCCCCGGCACGAGAAAACTGGATGAAGGCATGGGCCTTTTCTCTTTCCCGGGGAAGCGACACACCGGCGATCACCGCGCAGGCGGTCCTTTCATCACAGCTTACGTTCTTGAAATACCAACCCTCGAAGTATCCTGACTTCCTGAGGTTTCCTTGGAATACCGCAGGCCTCCACAACGAGAATAGTGCCACTGAGCGCCTCCGCCCTCCCCTGTCCGCCGATGCCGGCGGACCGATGAGGGAATCTGGAACTCATAGATAACCCTGCACAGGCGTCTCACAAGAGAGAGGGTCCGACAGCGGCGGCGAAATCAGCGGCCCGGCAGAGCGAATGGCCTTTAAGGATCAGGCGGCTGCCGAGTTGAACAGCCCCTCGATCTCCTCCCGATCGATCTTCTCCTTCTCCAGCAGAACCAGGGCGCCATGCTTCAGCACGTCCCGCCTCTGCCGCAGGATCGACAGGGCTGTCTCGTACTGGTTGTGGATGATGTTCCGGATCTCGGCATCGATGGCCCGTGCGGTCTCCTCGCTGTACTCGCGGGCGTCGCCAGAGGAGATTGTATCGAGGAACCGGCCGCCCTTTTCAGAAGACAGGTAAATCTGACCGAGCTTTTCGCTCATACCATACTCCTTGACCATACTCCGGGCGATGTCGGTGGCACGTGCGAGATCGTTGTGCGCCCCCGTTGAGACGTCGCCGAACACGATCTCTTCGGCGGCCCTTCCTCCGAGGAGGGATGCGATCCGGTTGAGCAGTTCGGTCCTGTTCAGCAGGAACCGGTCTTGGGTGGGCACCTGCATGGTGTACCCCAGAGCGGCGACCCCGCGGGGGATGATGGAGATCTTGTGTACCGGATCGGTCCCCGGCAGGGCAAGGGCCACAATGGCGTGCCCCATCTCGTGGTAGGCCACGATCTCGCGCTCTTTGGCGTTGATGACGCGGTTCTTCTTTTCCAGGCCCGCGACCACCCGTTCAACCGCCTCTTCGAACTCGGTCATGCCGACCGCCTTTTTCCCGCACCTGACCGCCATCAGGGCCGCCTCGTTCACCAGGTTTGCGAGATCGGCCCCCGACATGCCCGGGGTCATTCCGGCGATCTTCTCGACATTCACGCTCTCATCCACCTTGACGTTCTTCATGTGCACCTTGAGGATCTTGATCCTCCCGTCCTTGTCCGGACGGTCAACGACCACATGCCTGTCGAACCGGCCCGGGCGCAGCAGCGCGGGGTCGAGGATCTCGGGACGGTTGGTTGCGGCCATAAGGATCACCCCCACCTTTGCGTCGAACCCGTCCATCTCGGAGAGGAGCTGGTTCAGGGTCTGCTCGCGCTCGTCATGGCCGCCGGTGAAACCTGCGCCCCTGGCCTTGCCCAGGGAGTCGAGCTCATCAATGAAGATGATGCACGGGGCCTTCTGCTTGGCCTGGACAAAGAGGTCCCGCACGCGGGCCGCGCCCAGGCCCACGAACATCTCCACGAAGTCCGAGCCGCTCAGGCTGAAAAAGGGCACCCCGCTCTCGCCCGCCACGGCCTTGGCCAGCATGGTCTTGCCCGTGCCCGGAGGGCCCACCAGCAGAACGCCTTTGGGAATCTTGCCTCCGAGCTCTGAGAACTTGGCCGGGTTCTTCAGGAAGTCGATGATCTCCACCAGCTCCTGTTTTGCCTCGTCCACACCCGCCACGTCGTCGAATCGGATGTTCAGTTCGTTTTCCATGTAGATCTTGGCCTTATTCTTCCCGATCGACATGAAGCCCGGCTGGTTGCCCGACATCCGGCGTATCACGAAATACCAGATCGCCACCAGGAGCACGATGGGGAGCACCCACGACAGGACGTTCTGGGCATAGTTCACCTCGATCTCGCCCTTGAATGTCACCTGATAGTTCTGCAGCATCTCGGACAGCTCCGGGTCCACCCGGATGCTTTTGAATTTCTGCTCTTTTCCCTCCTGGGTTATCATCTTTCCCTGAATCTCGTTTTCCGAGACCGCAATCTCCGTCACCTTCCCTTCCTTCAGAAGATCGAGGAACGAGCTGTAGGGAATGCTCTCTACGACAAACATGGATGAAATGTAGCTCTGAACGATGAGCACCACCCAGATCCCGATGAGCACATACCAGAGGGAAAATTTATGACGCTTTTCCACGAATGGTCCTCCTAGCGATTGTTGCCATGCTTTTTATGGCGGGAAGATTTGATCATTCAGATGTATCAGGGCGGCGGATAATATTCAAGCCTAAATTTTCCCGGCAGGGACTCTCATCTCAGGAGGCTCCTCCGGCCGGAAAATAAGCCTGCTGGAGACCCTCTCTTTCCCCTTATGCGCATCCGGCGGGTTCAGGGAAGGAGAATCGCATCCCTTTGAGGCAACGTCAAAAGGATAGTTAAGAAAAAGGAGTGTGCCATGAAAGGGAAGATAACAAGATGGCTTATGGCCATCTCGTCGTTCGCCTTTGTCGCCGATCCGGGGAATGCATCAGAGTCCCGCTATGAAGAGGCGACCTTTGCGGGCGGCTGCTTCTGGTGCATCGAGGCGGCCTTCGACAAGACAGACGGCGTAAAGGAAGCGATCTCCGGCTACACGGGCGGGCACAAGGAAAACCCTACCTATGAAGAGGTCTCCACGGGAAAGACCGGTCACCTCGAGGCGGTCAGGGTCATCTACGACTCGTCCAAGATCAGCTATGAGAAGCTCCTCGATATTTTCTGGCAGCAGATCGACCCCACCGACAACACCGGACAGTTCGTTGACAAGGGCTCCCAGTATCGGACCGTGATCTTCTATCACAACGACGAGCAGAAGCGCATTGCCGAGGAATCGAAACGCCTGCTGGAGAGCTCGGGCCGGTTCGACCGGCCTATCGTCACCGAGATACGGCCGGCCGCCCCATTCTATCGGGCCGAAGAATATCATCAGGATTACTATGAAAAGAATGCATCCAGATACGAGTTCTACCGGAGCCGGTCAGGACGCGATCAATATCGGAGCCCGTGTGCAGCCGGCACCTGCCCCATTCCCGGCAGAGAGAAGAAGCCGGAAGAAGGCAGGTCCGACGAACGCGAGCTGAAGGCCAGGCTCACCCCGCTTCAGTATCACGTCGTCAGGGAGCAGGGGACTGAAAGGCCGTTCGAGAATGAATACTGGGATAACAAGCGCGAGGGGATCTACGTGGATGTGGTATCCGGCGAGGTCCTCTTCAGCTCCCGCGACAAGTTCGATTCGGTAACCGGATGGCCCAGCTTCACCAGGCCCCTGGAGCCAGAGAACATCATCGAGCGGAAGGACACCAGCCACGGCATGGTCAGGATCGAGGCCAGGAGCAGAAAAGGCAACTCGCACCTCGGGCATGTGTTCAACGACGGCCCTCCCCCCACAGGGCTGCGCTACTGCATGAACTCGGCGGCACTGCGCTTCATCCCCCGGGAAGACCTGAGAAAAGAGGGGTACGGCGAGTACGAGAAATATTTCTTAAGCACGGAAGAGGCACCACAACCCCGGCACCCTTTCCGGAAAGGCTCATCATAAAATGGATGGGCTTTACCGGTTGTTTGCCACCTGATGCGCCTAAACCGACTTCGCCTCCCCAGCCTCCCTCTTCTTCCGGTCGAGCTCCTTGACCTCGCGCCTGAGGATCTTCCCCACCGGGGTCTTGGGCAGCTCGTCGATGAATTCGATCTGCCTGGGCACTTTGTAGGGGGCGAGCCGCTTCTTGCAGAATTCTACGATCTCCTCGGCCGAGAGGGTACCCCCATCCTTGAGCACCACATACGACTTCGGGGCCTCACCCCGGTAGCTATCAGGCACCCCGATGGTGCAGGCCTCGAGGATCCGGGGATGCTCCATGAGCACCTCGTCGACCTCCTGAGGAAAGATGTTGAATCCGCTGGCAACGATCATATCCTTCTTGCGGTCTACAATAGTGAGATATCCATCCTCGTCGAGGAACCCGATGTCCCCGGTATGAAGCCAGCCGTCACGAAGCACGGCGGCGGTCTCTTCGGGCTTTTTGTAATATCCCTTCATAACCTGGGGCCCTTTGAACAGGATCTCGCCCGCCTCGCCCTGCTTCAACTCCTTTGTGGGGTCATCCAAATCCACGATCTTCAGATCCGTATTCGGAAGGGGTATACCTACGGTTCCCGGCTTTATGGTCCCTTTCCAGGGCGAGGCCGTGCCCATGGGTGTGATCTCGGTGAGCCCATAGACATTGATGATGTCGCCTCCGGTGAGCCTCTTGAGCTCTCTTATGGTCTCCACAGACAGGGGGGCCGCACCGGCAATGAACCCCTTGATGAATGTCAGATCCATAGAGGTGAACCGCTTGTCGTTGAGCAGGGCCACGAATATGGTGGGTACGCCCGGCAGGTAGCAGGGCTTGAACTTCTTGAGCAACTCGATGATGATGCCCGGCTCGGGCCTGGGAACCAGGACGATGGTGCTGGCCGTGGCCATACAGAGGTTCTGAATTCCGGTGAACCCTGCTGAGTGGAAAAAGGGGAACACCCCCATCATGCTCTCACAGCCTTCCTTGAGATCGGGGAACCACCATCTGAGCTGCTGAACGTTGCACGACATGTTGGCGTGGGTGAGCATCACCCCTTTGCTCACACCCGTGGTGCCCCCGGTATAGAGGAGCGCACCCACGTCGTCCCACCCGGCCTTATCGGGCATCGGATCGCCGGGATACTGTGCCAGGAGGTCCATGAACTGGAACACTCCGGGCTGCCGGACGACCTTGCGGTACATCCCCTTTTTCACGTACGGGAAGAGCTGCTTCTTGGGGAAGGGCAGGTAGTCGTTGATGTGGCAGGTGATGATGGTTTCGATTTTCGTCTCGCTCTGGATCTTCTTTGCCCGTGGGAGCAGGAGGTCCAGAGTGACGAGGGCTTTGGCATCTGAATCGGCCAGCTGATAGGTGAGCTCCCGCTCGGTGTAGAGGGGATTGTTCTGCGCCGCGACGGCTCCGATCCGGAATACCGCATAGTTCGCGATAACGGCCTGCGGAATGTTGGGAAGCATCACAGCAACCGTATCGCCCTTTTTCACCCCCAGTGCTTCAAGCGCCCTTGCAAACCTGTTTACCAGACCGTTGAGCTCGCGGTAGCAGATCTTTTTCCCCATATAGATCAGGGCCGTGACATCCGGAAAGTTCTGAGCGCTCCGGGAGAGCATCTCTGACAGGGTGGTCCGATCAAAGGCCAGCTCGGCTGGAACATCGGGGTTGTAGTGCTTATGCCAGACTCTCTGAAAGCTCATATTCCCTCCTCTATTAAAAATTAAAACATTCCGTCATAGAAAGATATTATTGTATTACTATATTATATTAATCATCATTGGGCACAAGTCAACCAACCACTTCATTTTCTTCTCTTTTTACCTCCTCGCGATCAATAACACAGACCTCCAACAACCCAGCCCCCTCGGCCCTGACCCCGAACTTGTTTCAAACTGTAGCGCTAGGCGGTTCCGGAAGATCGCCCCTCAAGCTCTGGTTTCAACCCCGCTAGCTCTGCGAAGTTCTCGCCCAGGAGCCTTCTGCGGACGCCCTCGTCCGGGAAGAGCCGCTCGATCCTGCGCTTGATGAATCCGTAGTCGTACCTCCCCTCCTTGTCGTGGAAGCCGTAGGGCCCGTCGGTCCCGAAGAGCAGCCGATCGGGGCCGAGGTACGCAACCGACTCCCGGGTGGCCTTCTCACTCACGTACGAGGTCTGGGAGAGGTCGAGATAGACATTCGCCATCGGGAGAACTGTCCGCCAGGTGTCGGAATATCCCGGGAAACCGGTATGTGCGAGAACGAGCTTGAGCTCGGGCACCCGGGCAAGGAGAGACTCGTAATCCCCCTCCAGCCCGAATCCACAGTGGATGAGCAAAGGTTTGCCCAGATCTGCAAGTTCCCGGGCCACTGGCAGAAGCTCGACCGGGGCGAAGTGATGCCAGAACGGATGGGCCTTGACTCCGACAAAGCCGGGCTCGTCTCGGTACTTCCTGAGCTCCTCCAGCGGGTCCAGTCTGCCTCGCGGATTGACGAACACCCAGCCGAGAAATCGGCCGGGGTGCCTGTGCACGGCATCGAAGACCGCCCCGTTATCCGGGTCGGTGACGATCTGATACGGCCTGCCCAGGATCTTGATCTCTCCCCGGGGCGTGAAATTCGCTACCAGGGCCTGCCCCAGCCTTCTCAGCCGGCGGCTCTCCAGGATGACCTGGAGGATCCTCAGAAGGAACTTGGGCGGCTCCGGGAAAAGTTCTATGATAGACCCCATGATCGCGACCCTGTTCACTCCTGAACGGTCCATTTCCTGTAGCAGGGCCTCTGCATCGAAGGCTCGCTGTTCAACGGCATGCCCGCCCGGGCAAGCCCCGGACCCAGTTGAAGCCGCCGGCTGCGAGGTACGGCCCCACTCCTTCCCATCATCCGAATCGGACACGAAGGGGGACTCCAGGTGATAGTGGCAGTCGATAACCATCTCATCCTCCTTAAATTATTAAAAAGATACACAATACTATAATCTCAGCCAGAGAAAAGGGAACCCCTCGCCCACTCCCGAATCTGTTCATCAGCCGGGAAGGTGCTTGGCAGTGCCTCTTCCGTCGCAGGCCAGAGCCGGAGGCACTCTCACTGCTGCCCGGCAGCCGCCTATACTTGAGAGGCTCCGGAGAGCGGGATACGGAGCAGAGAGGCCGCGTTGGTGCAGCATATCCTCTGCTCCAGGCCCCTGTCTCCGCTGCAGGCGATCCTTACCGCACGCCTGGCGGCAGCCATACTCCCCCAGGGCCAGTCAGAGGCAAACAGCACCTTTTCCGGGCCGAATGCACGGATGAGCTCCCGGATGACCCGGGGACTCTGGAACGAGGTGTCCACCCATACATTGGGAAATCCGGCGAGCTCTTCGATGACCTCGCGCACCTCGTCGAGGCCGGCATGGCCCGCGATGAAATTCACCTCGGGAAATTCTTCGACCAGCCGGACCGCGTGGCTGACCGCCCCGTAGTCCGGGACCTCCCGGTCCCTGTCGGCCCGGTGATAATAGGTGCATATCCCGCAGTGAAAGAGCACGGGCAGGCCGTGAGGGGCAAAGGCGTCAACGGCCTCGAAGGTCCTTACCGAGTCGAGCGAAACCCCCTGGAGTATGGGATGGAGCTTGAGCCCTCTGGCACCCAAGCCCACATCCCGGGCAAGAAAAGACGCGGGGTCCTGGTCCTTCGTAAAGTCCACGCCGGTAAAGGCAATGACCGCCGGGTCATTCCTGCTCACGCGCAGGAGGTCTTCGCCGGTCACGCAGGGAGGGACCGGCATGCAGACACTCAAGAAGACCCCTGCCTTTTCCATGGCCCGGCGGAGGTTTTCGTGGGTCGCCGCGGCGTTGCGCGCGAACTGGGCGGAAACGATCACGGACGGAAACAGGCGGGTGAAGAATCTCTCCAGCAGGCCCCACCGGTAGGAGAAGACCTCGGAGACGGACAGGGGGTCGAGGGCCGGCCGCTTCCTCACCCCTTTGAGGTGAATGATGGCGCCTCCTCCCCTGAAGAGAATGTCGCCCAGATGACAGTGAATGTCGATGGCGGAATACACGCTGAGTCTCTCCATGGTACTTCAATAGGAACAGTGCTGCGAAAAACGAGGCCGGTAAGACCTTCTATGAAGAGAGGGTATCTCTTCTCTTTACACAGGTAAAGGCTTTTTGTTAGAACTCCCCTGAAACAAAGGCCCTTCTCTTCCATGCCACAGGAGAACAGGTACGAAGTGATGCTTACAAGACGCCTCATCCGCGCCCTGCATATCTTCAGGGACGAAGCGCCCTTCAGGCGCGCCGCTGAACTGTACCGCAGGGAGAAGAGATGAGCGGCGACGATATCACCCGGTGGAACTCCTCGATGAGGCGGATGTTCGGCGGCATCTCCCGCCGCTATGACCTGCTTAACACCCTCATGACCTTCGGCAGGGACCAGGCGTGGCGTCGCTACGTGATCCGCGCGGCAATGCTGCCCGAAAGAGGCTCCCTTCTCGACGTGGGCACGGGCACCGGGAAAATCGCCCTGGAGGCCAAGGCCCAAAACCCCGGGCTCCAGGTGGCGGCCCTCGACCTCACCCCTGACATGCTGAGGCAGGCAAGACGCTCGGATGCGGCGGGCGGCATTTTCTGGATAAACGGCGACGCCCTGGAGCTGCCCTTTGCCGGCGGGCGCTTCGATGCCGTGGTCTCGGGCTATCTGATGCGCAATGTCCCGGACATATACCGGGCGTTTCAGGAGCAGCTCCGGGTGGTCAAGCCGGGAGGACGTGTGGTGTGCCTTGACACCAGCCCCCCTGCATCGCGCCTGCTTAAGCCCGTCATCAAAATCTATTTCCGCTTCGTCATCCCGCTCCTGGGTGGACTGATCAGCGGCAGATGGGACGCCTACCGCTACCTGCCCCGGTCGACCGAGTCCTTCAAGACGCCCGAAGAGCTCGCGGAGATCATGGCGGATGCAGGGTTCGTCCGTATCGGCTGTCGCAGGTTCATGTTCGGGACTATGGCCGTGGTCTGGGGCACACGCCCTCACGGGGCCTGAAGCCTTCCAGCCGAAGCGCCCTGCCGCGGATGATCGGGCCGCCCTTGCAGTACCGGCCAAGCCGGAAGGGCTCCCGCCGTTGATTTCTGCTCTGCTTGCGTGTATACCTGTATGAAATGAGAGAAGAATAAACCGCAGTACAGAAGTGAAGAGGGACCATGCCTGCCAATCTTCCACCGACATATCTGGAAGCGGAGCGGCGCTATCGCGAGGCGAAAACCCCGCAGGAAAAACTCGATGCCCTGGAGGAGATGCTCGCCATCATACCCAAGCACAAGGGCACCGACAAGCTCCAGGCCGACCTCAAACGCAGGATCGCCAGGCACCGGGACGAGGCGCAGAAAAAAAAGGGCGCTGTAGTCCAGAAAAGCATCTTTCACATCGACAAGGAGGGGGCAGCGCAGGTAGTGATCGTAGGCCCTCCCAACACCGGCAAGTCTTCTCTGGTCGACCGGCTCACCAAGGCCTCTCCGGAGATCGCCGACTTTCCCCACACCACGCACAAACCCACTCCGGGCATGGCCCAGTATGAAAACATCCAGTTCCAGCTCATCGACACTCCGCCTCTGACCGGCGAGTATGTAGACCCCGCCATGGCCGACATGATCCGCCGGGCTGACGTGGTGGTCGTGCTCATTGACCTGACGGCCGAACCCTTAAGCCAGTATGAAGACACCATGGCCATGCTGGAGTCGTTCCGCATCTATCCGGAGAATGCCGAGGTGCCCGATGGGGTGAGGCGGCCGGTCTTCCTTAAAAAAATTCTGCTGCTTGCAAACAAGATGGATACGCAAAGAGAACAGGACGACTTCGAGACCTTTATCGAGCTCACCGGCCTATCTATCCCGGCACTGGGCATCTCGGTCCACCATGACAGAAACCTTTCCCAGTTTCTGGATTCACTCTACCAGCTCTCCGGGGTCATCAGGGTCTACTCGAAGAACCCGGGCAAAGAGCCCGATCTCGATGAACCGTTCGTGATCTCCCGGGGCAGCACCCTGGAGGATCTGGCCGGGAAGATTCACAAGGACTTCGTCGCCAGACTCAAATACGCCCGGATCTGGGGCAAAACGGTCCACGACGGCCAGATGGTCCAGCGGGACTATGAGCTGCAGGATGGAGACATCGTGGAGATTCACATCTGAATGAGCCTCCCCATCCTTAAACGGCATCGGGCATGCGTACGGCGGGTTTGCCCCTTTTATCTTCCTGCGAAGCATAGCCACGGTATGCACAGGCAAAGGAACTGCATATGTCAGAAGAATTCGAGCTCACCTTGAGAGTGCGCACGGGGGACCCGGTGTCCCTGTTCCGCGCCGTGGCCGGGCTTCGGTCCCTTGGCCCCTATGAGCTTTCTGTCCCGGGAGCCTCTTCCGTATACGACCGGTATTTCGACACGGATCGCGGCTCGCTCATGGGAAGCGGGCTTGCACTCAGGCTCAGGCAGGAAGGGGACCGCACCTGCCTCGGCCTCAAGGGGAAGGAGAGGATCGATCCCCAAGGCGCTATCCGCCGCCTGGAGATCGAGGGGCCGTGGTCGAAAAATATCCTGGCCCGTGTGCTTGAGGCTTCAGGGCTCGCTTCACTTCAGGTTCCGGCCTTTCTGCCTCAGGACCCCGCCGGCACCCTGTCCGGCCTGGGGCTCCGCGTCATTCAGCGCCGCCTCATGGAGAGGACAAGGATGCATGTAGTGGACGCCCGGGTGCAGAACGGGGGGATCGCGGGAGAGCTGGCCCTCGACACGGTACACTATCAGACGGCTGGCGTGGTGTTCACCCACTACGAGATCGAGATCGAGGCGTCTTCGCATGAGAACGAGGGAATGGTGGCCGACCTTGCCGAGATTTTGCAGAAGGAGTTCCCCGGGGCCTTGTGCTGGTGGGACCACAACAAGCTCATTACCGGGCTTGCGCTCCAGGCACTGGCCGGGCAGTACCCTGCCCGGACTGAATCACCGGAAGAAATCGTGGTGTCTGGGCAATGGTACAAAAGGATTGAGGACTGGATCAGGATGCACCGGGACGCACGGGTGAAGGAATAGAATCATCGATAGACCCTGTCGATTGCCGTCTGCAGCCCCGGCGGGGTGCTTCCCGGACAGGGACGGCCGCTGAAGGCGTTCTCTTGATCCTTCCGCATGCCCGGTGTTACACTGCGCCATCCCCACAAACCCTTCCGGAGCCGGACCAGGCACCCTTTTCGCCTCTGCTTACACTCGAGGATCTCGAAAGCCCTTCCGTCTTATTCGGCAGCAACGTGTCTGGCCAGGTCCAGGACTTCCTCGAAAATACTTCTCATCTCATCTATCTTGTCGGAGATGAGCATGAAGAGTATCTCGAGCCTGAGGACAGGATCAAAGGTGGTGCTCAACATCCGGTCGATCTCTTCCTGGGTTTTCACAAGGTCGGGATTATCCGACAGTAACTTGTCCCTTTGCCGGATGAGCTCCTGTATATCCCGTGATTCACCTGTTTCCCGACACGCGGCGAAATCGTCATAATACATGGCTACACCCTGATCATCGATCACGTCTTTGCCCTTCTTCCTCCGCCTGTTCCGCACACAAAAGGAGGAATCCGGGCCACCAGCCATACCGCCAGCAAGGCATATGCCAGTTTAATCTTGTAGTTATATCAACATGTTAATTGATATATTCCGAGTATTTTTACCCTTGGGCCGATAAAACAGAAAAATTTTTCATTCATTGGGAAGCATTGTTCCTATTATTTTCTTTTTCAATCATAATATCCATAAAAGGTGCAGGCCGTATTGAATGCATCGCCGGCCCCTGTTCCATAAGCTAAGAATAAGCGCTTCAGGCCGCATTTCCACAGCAAAGCGCAACATCGTCATTGACATCCCCCAGGCAGTTCTCTCATAGTAAAAAAACCGTGCAATGCCTGGCCCTGGATTTCCGGTCTTCTTTTTCCAAACAGGTCGAGCCTCCAGGCATGCGGCACATCCTGCTCACGAGGGCGGCCCGTGGAGAAAGGCCGCTCCTCTCATGCGCAAGTGAAACAATCCGGAGCAGGGACACTGCTTCCGGCCGCACCGGTTCATGATGGTGAAGGAGGTATGCAGTTCATGGATATACCCCTGTATCAGGTCGATGCATTCGCCTCATCCGTGTTCTCAGGCAACCCCGCAGCGGTTTGCCCCCTGCGGGAATGGATTCCGGAGAGCCTCATGCAGTCGATAGCCCAGGAAAACAATCTCTCGGAAACAGCCTTTCTGGTGCCCGAAGGGGATGCATATCGGATCCGCTGGTTCACCCCCGAGGCTGAGGTCGATCTCTGCGGCCATGCAACACTGGCATCCGCCTACGTGATCTTCGACTTTCTGGATCCGGGTCGCACACTGGTGAGCTTTCAATCGAGGAGCGGTCTCCTTCAGGTAAGCCGCGAGAGAAACCTGCTCGTCATGGACTTTCCATCACAGCCCCCGCATGCCTGCGAGGTGCCTGCAGAGCTCCTCACCGCCCTGGGCACGGAGCCCCAGACCGTGCTCTGCTCCGAGGACTACTTCGTGGTGTTTTCCGGCGAGGAAGAGGTCTCAGGGTTGAAGCCGGATATGAACGAGCTCAAGGGGCTCGATCTGCGCGGGGTCATCGTGACGGCCCCGGGCAGGGATGTTGATTTTGTCTCCCGCTTCTTTGCACCCGGGATCGGGATTCCCGAAGACCCGGTAACAGGCTCGGCGCACTGTGCCCTCGTCCCCTACTGGGCTAAGCGACTGCGGAAAAAAGAACTGCACGCACGCCAGGTATCCCGCCGGGGAGGCGAGCTCTTCTGCAGGGACCTGGACGGACGGGTGGAGATAGCAGGCAAGGCGGTGCTCTATATGACTGGAACGATCCATGTCCCCGGATGACAGGTATGCGGCTTCTTATTGGGTAAAGGGGGAGGATGAATAACCTCGAATCCATTCGCCTGTTGCCGGATTGACGAAATATCCCGCAATAGGGTTGCAGTCTGTCACCGCAGGCTCCCTGCAGCCTGAACGTGAAAGAACCCTGTTGCAGCAAACGACGGAATGCAGAGCGAGAGACGCACCTGCACAAAGGCCGTTGTCATGGGGGCTCAGTGGCAGGAGGCATTGGATGGAAACAAACGCCTGCAATTTTTCATGATTGAACCTTTTACAGGAGGGAGCTCATGAGGGAGATAAAACTGAGAGAACAGGGATGGACGGTTCACCCGGCCCCGCTCGCCGCATGCCGGCCGGCCGTATGGTTCAGGTTTTCCCCGCCGCTGGTCCTGATTGTTGTGCTGGTCGTATGGGCGGTGCTCGCAGGCGGGTGCACCCGGATGCTCGATTCCTACTTTGCCGGCACCGCACAGGAGATGGAAGGCGCCATCACCATTCAGGGGCTTAAGGAGCAGGTCACGGTGCGCAGGGACAATCTGGGCATACCCTTCATTGAGGCCGCAAACATGGAAGATCTCGCCTTTGCCATGGGTTTTGTCAACGCCTCGGACCGGCTCTGCCAGATGATCAGCCTCAAGCTCGTCTCGCAGGGAAGGGTTTCGGAAATGGCCGGAAGGGCGGGGCTGGATATCGACGTCTTCATGCGCACGGTCAACCTGAAAAAGGCCGCACGTCTGCTCTACGACGAAATTACGCCTGAGAGGAAATCCCTCCTCGAATCCTATGCCCGGGGCGTTAACGCCTATATCGAACTCCACCGGGGCAACCTTCCACCCGAGCTCACTCTGGCCGGATACGATCCCGGGCAGTGGGAGCCGATCGATTCCATCGGCATCTTCACCCTGGTGAACTTTTTCCTTGCCTTCAATATGCACGAAGAGGCAGCCGCTCTCGCCCTGGCGAGGGCCGTGGGTCCGGAGAAGACCGCATGGCTCCTCCCTGTCTATCCGGACGAGCCTATCCCCCTGGATGAGGCGGCAAAACTTTCCGGAATCGACCTTTCCGGCACGCTCTCCGCCCTCGACTATCTCACCGCGGCTGCAGACCGGAATGCAGCGTGGGGGCTCATCCCTGTCGCTGCCTCCAACAACTGGGTGATCGCACCGGAGAAAACCCTGAACAAGGCGAGCATTCTCGCCAACGACACCCACCTGCTGCTGTCTCTTCCCTCTTTGTGGAACCTCATGCACATCCGCTGCGAGGGATCAATCGATGCGGCAGGGGTGAACGTTGCAGGTGTGCCCGCCATCGTGGCCGGATACAACGGACACATCGCCTGGGGGATGACCATGGTCATGGCCGACAACCAGGATATCTTTCTTGAACAGCTCAGAATGATCGGCACGACGCTGCACTACCGCTTCCGGGATGACTGGCTGCCGGTTGTGGAGCGCGTCGAGACGATACACGTCCGAGGTGAGGGCCCGGTGAGCGTCACCGTGCTCGAGACCAGGCACGGCCCCCTGCTCAACGACGTATTGAGGAACCCTCCCGGGAATCCCCTCCTGCCCGATTCCGTGCAGCTCCCCTTTGGTGCGGCGTTTTCCTGGGCAGCCTTCGAACCCGGAGACAAAAGCGTGGATGCCTTTTTCTCGCTGGGCACGGCCCGCTCGGTGGAGGAGGCCCTGCCCCTGCTCCGCAGGATACAGGCCATCCCGCTCAACATGGTCGTGGCCGATCGGGAGAACATCGCCTGGCAGGTGACGGGCCGTTATCCGCTGAGAAAAAACGGCAGGGGCCTCATGCCCTCGCCTGGCTGGACAGGGGAGTACGACTGGATCGGCTATCTGGATCCCGGCGAGCTGCCCTGTGCGCTGAACCCGGCCGAAGGGTTCATCGGCACGGCCAATAACCGCACCGTGCCGTCTGATTATCCCCATGTCCTGTCCTCGTCCTGGTACTGGCCTTCAAGGGCCGAACGCATCGTCGAGATGATCGCGGCCTCTGATGAGCATACCCTCGAGAGCAGCATAGACATGCAGCTGGACGTCCGCTCCACCTTTGCGCCGGAGGTGCGCAGACTCTTGCTCGAAGGACCGCTCTCCAGCGACATCTCCCGCGAGATCGACTCCTGGGAGGACCATGGCCGTAAGGCCCGCACACGAGAGGCGCTTGAGATGCTTAAGCACTGCGACGGAATCATGGCGTGCGATTCGAGGAGTGCGATCATCACCGGGGCCCTGATGCACACCCTCACCCTCAACACCTTCCTCGACGAACTCGGACCTCAAGCATCTCCTGTCTGGAAGGCATTCATCACCTGCAACAACGCGAGCTACTGCGCCACTACTGACCATCTGCTCGTCCGGGGCGACGAGAGCCCGTTCTGGGACGACATATCCACGCCCGGGATCGAGACCAAGGCTCAGGTCCTGGCCCGGTCGCTGGCCGACGCAATCTCGCTCGTAGAAGACAGGCTCGGCAGGGACAGAAGCCGATGGACCTGGGGTGCGCTCCACACCTGCCGGTTCAGGACAGAGTCGTCCAAGATGGCCCCACACCTGGGATTTATCCAGAGGAAGGCCATGCAGGCCCTGGACTCCTTCTTCAACCGGGGCCCTTTCCCGGCGCCCGGAGACCACTCGACCCTGAACGTCTCCTCGTATACGATGGGACAGGACTTCGACACCTGGCTGATCCCGGCCATGCGGATGGTGGTGGACTTCAGCAGGGAAGAGCCGCTCTCCATCATCAACAGCACCGGCCAGAGCGACAACCCGGTGAGCCCACACTATGACGACGGCATCCACGCATGGCTTGAGGGGTCGTACCAGCCCATGCCCTTTGGCCGGGATGCACTTCAGAGGCAATATGACCGGGTTCTGACGCTCGCCCCCGCTGTCGGGCAAAACACTCCCGAGGGACCGTGAAGCCTTTGATTTTTCCCTTTTCCTGAAACATTTTCTCAGGTAAAGAATAATCTCTTCACACGGTCCAAAAGAGCTTCTCCAGCCGGTCCGAAGTTCGCTGCACACCGGCGCATGGACCCCGTGCACGGCACGGAACATACAAGAAAAGGAGTGTTGTTATGATTCACAAGAACGTTGTGACCGACTTCAGTCCGAAAGAATCCATGCCATCCATCGACACCACCGCCTATATCCATCCGCTCGCCGCGGTGATCGGCAACGTGACGATCGGCAGGCGGGTCATGGTCGCCCCCTTTGCCGCCATCCGGGGCGACGAGGGCCAGCCCATCCGCGTAGACGACGAAGCCAATGTGCAGGACGGCGTCGTGCTCCACGGCCTGGAGACTGAGCTCAAGGGCCGGCCCGTGGAGAAGAACCTCGTGGAGGCCGACGGAAAGCACTATTCGGTATATGTGGGCAAGCGGGTGTCCCTGGCGCACCAGGTTCAAATACACGGCCCCGCCCGCGTGGGAGACGACAGCTTCGTGGGCATGCAGACCCTGGTCTTCAAATCGTCTGTAGGAAAAAACTGCGTGGTGGAGCCGGGCTGCATCCTCATGGGGGTGAGCGTTCCCGACGGCAGATATGTTCCCGCGGGCACGGTGCTCAAGAAGCAGGACGACGCGGACAATCTTCCTGCGATCACGGACGATTATCCGCTCAAAGACCTGAACAAGGGCGTCGTCCATGTGAACACCGCCCTGGCAGACGGCTACAATAAGTCCGGCCCGAAATAAACTGGCGCCCCGCAACAAAAGGCGGGGCATTGCCTGAATGAACCGCAGACAGACGAAAGGAACGTCTCTCATGGATTATGCACACCTCGGTCTATGCGTACCTGATATCCTGCTTCCCCGGGAGGGGACAGACCTCACGAAGTGGGCGGTGGTCGCCTGCGACCAGTATACCTCCCAGCCCGAGTACTGGGAGCGGGTGAGGCGCACCGTGGGCGCGAGCCCATCGACCTTCCACCTCATCCTTCCCGAGGCATACCTGGAGCAGAGCGACTCTCTCAGAGAGGCTGAGCGGATCAATGCCTGCATGAACGAGTACCTCTCGACAGGGGTCTTGGTCTCGCCGGGTCCGGGTTTTATCCTCGTGGAGAGGACCCTGGCGCGAGGCGCCGTCCGCAAAGGTCTGGTGGTGGCCCTGGACCTTGAGTGCTATGACTACCGTCCCGGTTCCCGGAGCCTCATCCGGGCCACGGAGGGGACCGTGGTGGACAGGCTCCCTCCCCGGGTGAAAATCCGCGAGAACGCCCCCTTGGAGACCCCTCACATCATGGTCCTCATCGACGACCCGGAAAAGACTGTGATCGAGCCCCTGTTCGCCGGAAAT
>ENA-UPXM01002629-UPXM01002629.1-activated-sludge-metagenome-genome-assembly--contig:-NODE-2629-length-20815-cov-6.057370_pt1 | contig 20815 bp, 12 predicted proteins | sample MGYA00238178_ERZ772708 | MGnify/ENA primary metagenome ERZ772708 (study PRJEB29002, sample SAMN05720212) | activated sludge metagenome | isolation source: anaerobic digester from wastewater... | reverse complement strand
CCGCAGACGCTGGCCGACTGGATGGCGCCCATGCTGACGCCGGTGATCCCGACCCGCGCCGGATCCACCTCGGGCAGACTCTGCATGATGTCCACCGCGCGCCGGGCATCCTTCAAACCCTGCTCCAGGCCGCGCACAAAGACCTCCGCGTCCGAGACCAGCCGCGCCTTGCCCTCCGCTCCGCCGCGTTCGGCGTAATAGGGCTGCTTGAAAAACAGTGCGGGCACCCCGTTCTGGGCCAGCCGCGCGCAGAGCATGCGCTCCAAATCGAAGCTGCCGTGGAAGATGTGCATGCAGACCACCGCCGGGAACGCGCGGTCACGGCTCATGCCCAGCGGCAGATAGAGTTCGGCCGGCACCGTGTTGTTCGGCTCGAAATCGGTCACTTCCGGCGACGGATAGCTGACGTCATACCGCTCATGCCGGTGGTTACGTTCCCGCAGCAGCCGCATATAGGCGAACGACTGGCCGTTGAAACTATCCTTGGCCGACACCTCGACACGCTCCGGCTGCTGCTGTTGCGCGGCGGGCTGCGCGCACGCGATTCCGGCAGCCAACACGGCCGCCCCGATTCCTCTCACCATCCTGATATCCGCTCCTCTCTGCGACTGTAACGCCGCCCGGCACGCTTCAACTCGAACCGCGCACGCATGTGATCAGGTATACACAGACCATCTCGCATCCGTTACAAACGTCCGTCCTCTTTTCGCTGGCGGGCCGCCGCCTCGGCCTGCCGGTAGTGCCTGCGGAAAAAAGCGGTCCACGCGCTCAGCACGTCCAGCCGCGGCTGTCGTGCGTAGTAGTCAAGCGCACTGGTCCAGCTCAAAGGAACCGGCGCGTCAGGCATCGCCTCCAGCAGGCGCATGGCCTCGGGATTGGCCGCAGGCCCTCCGTTCTCCAAAATCGCTTGCCAGGCTTGCCTGAGCTCATCGCCGGCATCCAAGCACATGGCGCGAATCAGTTCGCGCTGGATGCCGAAGTGACGGCCAGTCCAGCGCGCCTCATAATGAAAGGCCTCGCCCAGCCGGTACGCATCGACCTCCGGTTGCCACAGCGGATCGGCGAGGTGCGGCCGGTGCCGCTCCTGAGCGGCCTGCAGCAGCGGATCGGCCGAAGGATAAAAATCGCGGCGGATCGGCAGGCGGCGCAAAGCGTACCGGACCGGGCCACCGGGCTCGCCGACACGGTAGTTCCAAAGCCTCTGCCCCTCTTCCCCCAGCAGATACTCGATGAAGCGCACGGCCAGCGCGCGGTGCGGCGCCCCCCGCAGCAAGCTGACCGGGTCGGCCGTCACGCTCGATCCGCCGACCGGCGTCACATACGTCATGACCGGCGCACGCCCAGGCGGCGAGGAGAGTTCCGACTGGAGCCTCCCGTAGAAATCGATGACAATGCCGGCCGCCGCCGCGCCCATCCCGACGTCATTCGGGACCTTGCCGGCCGCATCCGTGACGTAGCGCGCGTTGGCGCCGATGCGCCGCACCAGATTGACGCCCGCCAGCCACCCCTGCTCCACCGCCGCCTGATAGGCGGGCGGCACGCCTGCCGGCACGTCGTTGGTCAAAGCCGCCGCCTGCGCGAAAAGCGCCTCGTAGCGCTGAACCTGCTCACGGCTGAAACCGGCCTGCGCCACATACCGCGCGCAACGGGCATGGATCATCATCTCATACGCCTTGGCCACGCTGCCGCTCTTGGTGGGATCTGCCAGTCCCAGATGGCCGGCATATCGCGCATCCGCGAGATCTTCCCACGCCTCGGGCGGGCGAGCAATGCCCAAATCCGCGAGGCGCCCCGCGTTGTAGCAGATGCCGAAGGCGCTCAGCACGCAGCCGTAGTAGGCGGTGCCGCGCCAGACCTCGCCGTTCATGGCAGCGGGGATCAACACGCGCCCGCCAGCATCCTCGAACAGCCCAGCAGGCGGCCCCGCCGCACCCCAGGCCGCCACAGTCAGCCCTTGCCGTTCCGCCTTCGCGTGGTCGTAAACCCCGCCGCCGAAAAAGAGATCCATACGGCACGTCATTTCGTCCGGCGCATCGCACGCGCGAAAGGCCTGCCACAACGCCCACCGCGCCTCGTCATCCGGCCTGCTGCCGGACAGCACCGCCTGCGCACCGTCTGCCGGCCACGCCACGCCCTGCGCCTTGAAAAAACGTCGCGCCGAGGCCGCGTATTCCGAGGCCAGATAGCGCATGATCTCCGTCGTGCCGCCGATCACCCGCCAATCGATACGGGCAGGCCGTCCGAAACGCGTCTGGTGCCAGCGCGAGAATCCCTCGCCGAACTCATGGCGGATCGCTTCGTTATGCGGCGTGACGATGACTAACTCGGGGTCACCAGGGCGCCAGTCCCCCACCTCCGGCGCACGCCGGAAGAGGAAAGGCAGCGCGACAACCGCGCCCGCCAAGAGAATCGCCAAGCCCCATTTCATACTCGGCAGTATATCAGAAGCACGCCCGACGGCCAGCGGCAAAACCACGTTCGGGTAATGGGTTGGCTTCAAGTTGTCTGCTGACAGGCCGTAGCCTGCCTGATAAAATGAACGGCAATCCATGCGGATGTGCAATCCAAGGCGCAGCGCGTGGAACGGCAAGGAGATCGGCATGCAAGATTTCGAAAAGCTGGGCGTTTTTTATCTGGGCAAGGAGGTGGAACCGCAAGCGGCGTCTAACGAAAACCGCCTGTTGCTTTATGACGCGAAAGATCTGACCACCCATGCCATGCTGGTCGGCATGACCGGCAGCGGCAAAACCGGACTCGCGCTGGCCTTGCTGGAAGAGGCGGCGATCGACGGCATCCCTTCGATCCTGATTGATCCAAAGGGCGATCTCGGCAATCTCATGCTGCAGTTCCCCGACATGAAGCCCGAGGATTTCCGTCCGTGGGTGGACGAGGCTGAAGCGGCGCGCAAAGGATTGTCGCCGGAGGCGTTCGCCGCCAGAACCGCCGAAACCTGGCGCGCCGGTCTCGCGCAGTGGGGTCAGGACGGCGACCGTATCCGCCGCCTCCAGGCGGCCGCTGCGTTTGCCGTCTACACGCCAGGCAGCGCGACCGGGTGCCCCCTGCAACTGCTGCGCTCGTTCGACGCGCCGCCGGCGGCGCTCCTGAGCGACGTCGCCGCGTTGCGTGACCGCGTGCTATCGGCGGTCTCCGGGCTGCTCGGCCTGCTCGGCGTCGATGCGGAGCCGGTTCAGAGCCGCGAGCATATTTTGCTGTCCAACATTCTCGATCACGCTTGGCGCGAAGGACGGGACGTGGACCTGACGGCGCTGATCCACGCTATTCAGACGCCGCCCTTCGACCACGTGGGCGTGTTCGCGCTCGAGTCCTTCTATCCGTCAAAAGAGCGTTTCAGCCTTGCCATGCGCGTCAACAACCTGCTGGCCGCGCCCGGATTCTCCGCCTGGATGGCGGGCGAACCGCTCGACATTCAGCGGCTGCTCTACACGCCGGCAGGCAAGCCCCGCGTTTCGATCCTCTACCTCGCCCACCTTTCGGACGCGGAGCGGATGTTTTTTGTCACGCGCCTGCTCACCGAACTGCTCGCCTGGATGCGCACACAGCCCGGCACGAGCAGCCTGCGGGCGCTGCTCTACATGGATGAAATTTTCGGCTATTTCCCGCCGACCGCCAACCCGCCCTCGAAACTGCCGATGCTGACCTTGCTCAAGCAGGCGCGCGCCTTTGGCCTGGGCGTCGTGCTCTCTACGCAGAATCCGGTTGATCTGGATTACAAAGGTCTCTCAAACTGCGGCACCTGGTTCATCGGACGGCTTCAAACCGAGCGCGACAAGCTGCGCGTGATGGAGGGTCTTGAAGGCGCGGCCGCCAGCGCCGGCGGCGGCTTCGACCGCGACGCCATGGAACGCCTGCTGGCCGGTCTCGGTAACCGTGTCTTCCTGATGCGCAATGTCCATGACGATGCGCCTGTGCTTTTCCAGACGCGCTGGGCCATGAGTTATCTGCGCGGCCCGCTGACGCTCCAGCAACTGGCCGCCCTGCCCGCCAACGCGTCCGAGCCAGCCGCCAAGCAACCGCCTTCCGCCGCGCAAACTCCCTCGCCTGCGCCCTCGCCCGCTGCGACTGCCCCGCAGCAGACAGCGGCAGAGCCGTCGTCTTGCCTGCCGCCCATTGTGCCGCCGGATATGCCGGTTTACTTCCTGCGCGCACGTGCTGATAATGCTCCGTTCACCTACGTGCCCGCCCTGGTCGCATCGTACAAGCTGCACTTTGTCGAGGCGAAAGCCGCCGTCGATGACTGGATCGGCGGCACGTGGCTCGTGCCCTTTTCAACGACGACCGACGAACCGTTGTGGAACACGCCCATACTGTGCGAAACCGCGGCCCGCGACCTGCTCCGCACGGCACCCCCGCAGGCCGGTTACGCGGCGCTTCCCGCGAGCGTGACGCGCCCCAAAGTTCTCTCCGGCTGGTCGAAGTCGTTGACTGCGGCCCTGCACCAGAATGCCACCCTCGACCGCTACGCCTTCCCGGATCTGAAAATGGTGTCACGCCCTGGTGAATCGCTCGGCGAGTTCCGCGTTCGCGTCTGCCAAATCCTGCGCGAACGCCACGACGAGCAAGTGGCTAAGCTGAAAGCCAAATATGCGCCGGCGCTGCGGACACTCAGCGACCAGATCCGGCGCGCCGAAGAGCGGGTTGAGCGCGAGCGGGCGCAATCCGGACAGCAGAAAATGAACACGATGCTGTCGGTCGGTGCCACGCTTCTGGGCGCGTTTCTGGGGCGCGGACGATCCCGTATCGGCACGGTGGGGCGTGCCGCGACGGCCATGAAGAGCGCAAGCCGGATCAGCAAAGAGCGCGCGGATGTCGTGCGTGCCGAAGAGAGCCTGGAGGTCTTGCAGCAGCGCCTGCGCGATCTGGAACAGCAGTTCGAGACGGCAACCGCATCCCTGAGCGCCGCGCCACATCCCGAAACGCTGCAGGTCGAGACACGTAGCATCCGGCCGCGCAAATCCGATATTCTGATCGAGACATTCGGTCTGTGTTGGGTACCCCCCGAGGTGTTTTCAGGCGAACCGGTTGAAACCGGTACCCCATCCTGACAGGACGGCATCCAGCATGAGATCGACCGAAACGCTTCCCAATTCGCAAGCCGCAGGGCACCGCCCGCGATACCTGCTGGCCGTCACGATAGCCGCCATCGGCATCGTCGTTCTGGCCGGCGTCTGGCAGACGCGCCGTCTGACGCAATGCGTCACGCGCCACGAGCAGGAGACGCTGATGGCGCACGCGGCCACCGTCGCTCGATCCCTGTCGCCCGCGCAGTTTGGCAAGCTGACATTCACAGCGGGCGACACGAATCTGCCGTGTTACCACGCCCTCCATCTTCAGTTTGCTGCCGCAGCCCGTCATCTTGGGCTGACCGGCCTGTTCACCGTCGCCCAGCGCGACGGTCAATTCGTTTTCGGCCCCGAGAGTTATCCGACCGGCCACCCATACGCCACGGTCCCCGGTACCCGTTACATGAACCCTCCAGCCGAAGTGCCGCTTGTTTTCGCAGAGCACCTGCCCCGTGTCACCCCGCTGTTCTCCGACGAGTTCGGACTTTTCATCACCGCTTTTGTGCCGGTTCTGGACCCTCGTTCCGGCGAAACCGCTTTTCTGCTGGCCGCGGACATGAACCTGCCGGTTTTCCGGAAACGCCTGTTGAGAGTCCGGCTGTTTTCAGCAGCTTTGATGACGGCCCTCATCGCCCTGCTGTGGACCCTGCATCTGACCATCCGGAAAAGGCTTCCGGTCACGCGCGCGCCGCGCGTATACCGCCATTATGCCGAAACGGTTCTCTGCGCGTTGATTCTCCTGCTGCTCACCGGCGCGGTCGCATGGCACTACCGTATCGCAGAGACCCATGAGCGGGCGAAACTGCTCTTGACGGCGGCCCAGCAGCAGACGTCGCTGATCGCGAATGAATTCGAGGCGATCCGCAAGAGCCTCGAAGGACTCGCGTTTGTGTTCCGGGCCAGCGACACGATCACCGAAAAAGAATTTTCTTTTTTCACCTCGCACATGGTCTCCGATTACCTGATTCAGGCCGTGACGTGGTCCCCCGTCGTCAAGCCGCACGAAGTGACTGCTCTGGAGCTGGACGCGCGCGCGTCGGGTTTAACGACTTATCGTGTGTGGCACGCCGGCTCCGCACAAACCACGGAGTTGCCTGCCGATCCGAGCCCTTGTCTCTACCCGATCCGCTTCATCGAGCCGTTGCAGGGGCACGAGCGGTCGCTCGGACTGAACCAGCTTTCCGATCCGATCCGACGGGACGGCCTGTTGCGCGCCTTGGAGAACGCGGCGCCCATCGCAACGCGGCCGCTGACGCTCACCGCTGTCTCGAACACCCCGACCGGCATTCTGATTTATCAGTTCGCGTCCTCAGCCACGCAGACCGGCGTGGTGGCCTTCGCCTATAACGTGATCAATGCTCTGAGCATCCCGTTGAACCGATCAGCCGTTTCTGCCGACAACCAGGGACTCATTGTCGATCTGAGCCATCTCGAAGCCAGCGCCCCGCCGATCTTCCTGACCTCCACCGGCACGGCGGTCCCCCGCGCTTCGCGGTCTGCCGAGTGGCACCCTCTGGACGGTTGGCAGGCCGTCCATCTCTCCTTCCTCGCGTTCGGCAACACCTACGGCGTGGTTGTCAAGGCCTCATCGGCCTGGCTGGCCGCCCATCCGTTGCGTCAAGGCGTGACCGCTGCAGCCGCCGGACTGCTGTTGACGGCGGTCATGACCGCCTTTCTCTTTTTTTTGAACGGACGCCGTCTCATGCTCGAACGCGAAGTCCGTTCGCGTACCGAAGAGTTAAAGCTCGCGCACGAAAAAGTCACCGGCATCCTCAGCGCGGCACCGGTCGCCATGATGTTGGTGGACCGTGAAACCCGCGTGTTGGATGCCAATCCGCGGGCGGAGCGGCTGGTCAGCAACCAGATCCTGACCTGTCGCACCGAACCGTGCGGCATTTTTCTCACCTGTGCAAACCAGGCGCTGGCGGTTGCAGGCTGTGGACATGCGCGCCCCTGCAAATCCTGCACGTTGCGCAACACAATCCTCGACGTCGCCGAGCAGGGCGAACCGGTTTTTGACCGCGACATGACATTGACCACCACGCGGCAGGGCCTGCATGAAACCTACCACGTGAAATTCGGCGCGGCCCCAGTGATGCTGAACGGGCAACGCCACGTGGTCATCGCCATTTACGACGTGACCGCATGGTACCGCACCGAACAGCTTTACCGGACGTTGTTCAATGAAATGAATTACGGCTTTTTGCTGGTCGAGCAGCCCGCGAGCGCGGCCGCTTCCGATTTCATCATCCGCGCGGCAAATCCCGCCCTGCAAAAGCTGACCGGCAAGAAGCCGTCCGAACTGATCGGACACCCCCTCGACCGTTCTCTGGCAATCCCCGCCGAATTGATCGCAGACATGGGCCGTGTGCTGGCATCCGGCGAAGCCGTGCGCGCCCAATTTTTCTTCGAGGCCCTGAACAAGTATTTCGACTGTACGGTGTTCCGTCCTTTGGATCGCCAGGTCGCGATCATCTTTACTGACGTGACCGACCAGAAACGGGCCGAGAACGCATTGCTTTACGAGCGCAATCTGCTCTATGCGCTGATGGACAATCACCCGGACCGGATCTTTTTCAAAGACGCGGACCTGCGCTTTATCAAGGTCAGCAAAGAACAAGCCCGAGAATTGGGTCTCGCCTCGCCGGCTCAGGCAATCGGCAAGACGTTGGAAGACCTGTTGCCCGATGATGCGGCGAGCCGCACCATGGAGCGCGAGCGCACAATCTTGCAGACCGGCAAACCGCTTTTAGCGCAGGTCAAAAAAACCGTCGATTCATCGGGGAAAGCACATTGGGACTCCGTATCCAAAGCCCCGATTCAGGATGCGGCCGGCGCGTGCATCGGCCTGGTCGGCATCGCCCGGGACATCACGCCGGAAATTGAGCTTCAGCAACATCTTCAGCAAATGACGAAGATGGATGCCATCGGCCGGCTCGCGGGCGGCGTCGCGCATGATTTCAACAACCTGTTGCAAGCGATCCTCGGCTATACCGAACTCCTGTTGTCCGGCATGGACGAACGGTCGCCGCAGCATGGCGATCTCAAAGAGATTGAACGCGCCGCGAGACGTGCGGCCGATCTGACGCGGCAATTGCTGACCTTCAGCCGCAAACAGCGCATCGAGCCGCAGGTCCTCGATGTGAATCAAACCATTCTCTCAACCGAAAAAATGCTCAGACGCCTGATGGGCGATACGATTCTCATCACCCTCGACCTGCGTCCGGACCTGAAAACCGTGTTGCTCGACCCGAGCCAGATGGAGCAGATCCTGCTCAATCTCGCGGTGAACGCGAAGGACGCCATGTCCAACGGCGGCCAGCTCATGTTCCGCACCGACATGACGGTACTTGATGACGCCGCAGCGGCCTCGCATCCGGAAGCCCGACCCGGCACGTTTGTGCGATTGACCGTGTCCGACACCGGTAGCGGCATCCCCGATGAAATGCTCCCGCACGTGTTTGAGCCTTTTTTTACAACGAAAGAGCGCGGCAAAGGCACGGGACTGGGGCTATCGGTGATTTACGGGATCGTGAAACAATGCGGCGGATGGATCACCGTCACGTCGTCTAAAGGCGCCGGCACGCATTTTTCGCTCTACCTGCCCGCCAACGAAACGACGGGCGAGTCTCCTGTCGAAAACACCTTCCTGCCTGCGGACATTCCTTCCACACTGCCCGGCATCGGCAAGACCATCCTGCTCGTGGAAGACGAGCCGGGTGTCCGCAATCTCGCCGCATTGGTCCTGCAGGGCGCAGGCTACAAAGTCCATGTTTGCACCGGGGCCGACGAGGCCAAGGCTATTTTCGCCAGAGAGCACGCGCGGATCGACCTGCTGTTCAGCGATGTCGTGTTGATCGGCCAGAACGGCATCGACCTGGCCCTCGATCTTCGCAGGCAAACCCCCGCCCTGCCCTGCCTGTTGTGCAGCGGCTACGCCGACGACACCGTCCGCTGGGACTCCATCCAGAAGGAGGGGTTCCACTTCCTGCCCAAGCCATATCCGGTCGCCAAACTTTTGTCTGCGGTCATTGAGGCTCTGACTGACGCCGCACCTTAAATGCACCTTAAATGCGCTTGCAGGCACAGGCGTGTCGCGTTACGATGTGTTTTCTTTCTGACCACACCGGCTGAGAGAATGAGAAGCAAACGATGGCCAACCCTGCCCCTGCGATTGACTCATACTATCGTCACGCCACGCTCAGGATCCGTTTAATCCTGCTGCGCGGCGTGGCACGACGTTTCTTCTTGAACGTGTTCAACAAACGGTATGTCCGCGAAAGCCTGGCACACCGGCACGGCGAATGCCGCCGCTGCGGCGTTTGCTGCCATCTGGTCGCCAACACCTGCGGCGCGCTGCGCTTCGATAAAGACGGACAGTCCTCGTGCCGCCTCTACACGCTGTACCGGCTGCCGAATTGCTGCAGCTTCCCGATCGACGCGCGTGACCTCGCAGACCGCGATCTCGTGGCGCCTGACATTCCCTGCGGCTATTCCTGGCCGGGGAGCGTCACGCGCTCTGCTCGCGGATCATGATCAGCAGCATCTTGAACGGCGCGTCCGCGCGCAGTTCATGCGGCACGCCGGCCGGCATGATCACCAACTCGCCAGCCTTGGCCGTGACCGGCTTGCCGCCGATCACCAGTGTAGCCTGCCCGTCGACGATCAGTACCGTCGCGTCATACGGCGAGGTATGCTCGCTCAGCCCCTGGCCTTTGTCGAACGAGAACAACGTCAACGTACCTGATTTTTTGTCGAGCAGTGTTTTACTGACCACCGCTCCGTCTGCGTACGCCACATGCTCGCGCATGGGGATCGCCTGTCCGCGCATATCCGGTGTCGCCATGTTCATCTCTCCTTGTTTGCAGGGGTTACTGTGCCATCGGCACCATTCGGAAAAAACCTCGGGACGGCTCTGTCCCGAACACATGATTCAGGGTCACACGCGACGTGACCGCCGTGACGATCTCCCGCGTCTGCCACGCCGCGGGGCGTAACGCCGCGCTCTGTTCGATGCGATAAACGGTTCCGCTCAGGGCGGCCCAAACGGCCTGCAGTTGATCGTCGGATGTGCGCGTGATCGACAGCGCCTCGCCCGGCAGCGGCACCCGGCGCCGCATCAGGCCCGCGACATGCGTGTTGTCTGACGCGCCTGTGACCCACTCGGCGTTCACGCCCCAACCGAACAGCGCGACGGGTTCCCCCGTATGACCGCTCGTGCTCCAGTTCACCTCAGGCAGCAGGCCCGGGCCGGCATCCCGAACGACCGACAATCCGCCGGTCTCATGATCGGCCACCACGAGAATCAAGGTGTCTTCCCGCCCGTGCGCCCAAGTCGCGCAGACTTCAACGGCGCGGTCAAACGCGAGCGTCTCTGCCACACAGCGTGGCAAATCGTTGCCGTGACAGGCGATGTCGATCAGGCCCCCCTCCACCATCAGAAAAAATCCATCAGGGTCGCGCGACAACACGCTCAAGGCACACGCGGTCATCTCCGCCAGACTCGGCATCTCACCCAACCCGTCATATTCATACGGCAAATAGCCCGCGCCGAATAGACCGCAGAGGCGCGCGACCGTCCCGGTCTGAGCCGCCACGAGTGACAGTCGATCCGTCACCACATGATACCCCGCGCTTTCTGCGACTGCCAAGGAAAGGCCCGCCGCCTCGCCGCCCATCAACACCTCGGGGCGCGTCCGGTTCAGATACTGCCATGCGATCATTTCGGAGTCAAAGCGGCACGCGGCATGCGCCCCAAATGCAGCGGGCGTCGCGTCCGTGAGATACGAGGTTGTGATAAGCCCGCTCGCCTTACCCCACCCCTGCAAATATTCAAGCACGGTTTCCAGTTCCTGCGCATCACCAGGGATGGCCAGGCTGACCACTCCGGTATTGACTTTATATCCGGACGCCAACGCCGTGCCGGACGCCGCAGAATCGGTGATCCAGCCGCCTGCCGCTGCCGTTTCGATCAGGCTTCGGAACGGGAATGATTCGAAAAAAAGCGGTTCCCCGGCGTAACAGCGCGTGGCCTCAATCTGGCCGAGCCCCATGCCGTCACCAACAAACAGAATCACATTCCGCACCGGCGCAGCCCGCGCGCACGTCACGCAAAGTGCCAAGCACACGCAGACCGCCCAGCCCCGACCCCAGCGGGGTCGCGTGCGGTACAAGGCTTCCATCCTCTGACGTTCTTCGCTCACGGTTTCAGTATACCGAAACCCGGCTCGCACGTACAGCCGCAGCCACAGACGGCTTCATCGGACAGCGCCTGCGTGCTCAATCTCCACCCGGTCGAGCGCCATCTGCCGTGTCCAGACCATCTTCACGCGACGCGTGCCCTCGGGCAACGCGACCACGTAATCCACTTGCGTCTGCCGGTTCGCATCGCCCGCGTGCGGCGGCGCGATGTGTGCGCGTTCAACCGCACGCACATGCGGAACCTCGGCAAAAGACTGTCCGTCACGCGACGCCAAGAAACGCGGCGCAGTCGGCGCGCCCTGCGACACGGCGAAAAAGGCGGTGACGCGCACCTCCCGCGCCGCCCCGGGAACGGCATAGTCGATCCACGCGTTCGTTGTCCCGCACACGCGGAACAGATACTCGGCATAGCGCGCGTTATAGGTGTTGTCCAGCGTCAGTCCTGCAGAATGCGCGACCGCGCGCGACAGATCGACGCATTCATCCACAAAGCAGGCGGCGCGCATTTTAACCGGGCCCACCACATTCGAGGGCACGGAGCGGCCGCCGGCGTTGCGCGCCGTCACGCGGTAGCACCACGTCTCGCCCGCCCGCGCGCTTCCATCGCAGAAGAGCGGCCGATAGGCGACCTCCGCATCCGACACCTGCTCCGCCAGCAGCGCCCACGGCCCCTCGGCCGATGGCGCGCGCTCGATGTCATAGCCTGACGCACCCGCCGCGCCACGCCAGGAGAAGAGCGCCAGATCGTCGAACGGCAGCAGCACCGGCGGGTCGGGCGGCACCACGGGCGGCACCGGTAGCCCGCGGATGCGGAACGCCGCCTCGCGCATCTCGCGCATGATCTCGATCTCGGCCTGCGCGTCGGCGCTGGCGAAGCCGGGATAATGATACGACCAGACACTGGGGTAGGTGAAGATCTGGTGCCAATAATAACCGCCGCGCTCATGGTGGAAGTACATGCTCCACAGCAGGGCGCCGCTCACCCCTTCGGTGGCAATGCAGGTGTCGAGAAACGCGCGCAACGAGGCCTGAACATTCACGCGCGTCAGCACCTTGCCGTCGATATAGGGACCGAACTCGCCGACAAAGAACGGGCGCTGCCCCTTGATCTGCGCAACTTCGCGCTGCACGGCCGCCACCCAGTTGGTCCCCGAATCCTTATAGTTCGTGTAGTAATGGCGGGTCAGCAGATCGATGTTCGGATCGATTAACTGCGCGGCGAAAGCCGGCGAGTGGCGTGTCTCGGCGACCAAATGGTTCGGGTCCAGCGACTTCATATAGGCCGCCATTTCGGTCAGCCAGGCCGGCTCGGCATTCCAGATCTCGTTACCGAATTGCCAGGCTAAAATCGCCCGGTCATCCTTATAGGGAATCCCCGTCACCGTATTCACGCGGTTCAACACAAAGCGGAGCGTTGTTTTGTAATCCTCGCGCAACTGCGGGTCCGTGAAGAACGCGGCGCGTTTTTTCCCGTGCCATGCGGCGTACGTTCCGATGCCACCGAGATAATCGCCCGAGCCGGCCGTCAGACAGATCATGACACGCACGCCGTGCCGGTTGGCAAGCGCCAGCGTGTAGTCCATCGTCACAAAGGCCGCCTCGTTGAACTGTCCAGGGGCCAGCACGTAATGCCAGGATTGGGGGGGCTCTTGCGGTCCGCGCATCGGCAGATTCCATGTGCGTACGACCGTCATGCCCATGTGCGCCAGGGTCTTCATCGCGTCCTCGATTTCCCACGGCGTCGGCAACGTCATCCGCTCCGGCAGACGCAGCGTGAAGTCATACGGCACCACCAGCCCCGGCATGTTGGCGCCCATGAAGCGGAACTCGCGCGCGCCGTCCATCAGCCGGCTGCCGTCGCGCGTCACGAAATGCTCAAAGCCCTGCCCCATTGCGACCGACTTGCTTTTGTGCGGCAACGCCTCATCCGCGACAGCGATCAACGGAGCCACAGAGCAACCCCATACCGCCAGCAGCGCCGACATGCAAGCGGCGATCTTATCTGTTGTCATTTTCAGTCCCCATCTCCATTTTCTTGAGCGAACGGCTGCGCGGTGTCGCTACCGGTTTCCTAACCTCTTCCCAAGGAATGGAGGAAAATAATATCTAACACGTACGACAAAAGCAAAATGTAATCGGCGCGTGTAATCGGCCGCGAAAGCAAGAAGGCAAGATTACACAAGTTTAACGGTCTGCCACTGGTTCGCAGGCGAATGAGATTGTATAATAGGCCCATGAACAGTCGGAATAAAATTGGGTTGGCCATTGTGTTCGCCGGCATGTCGCTATCTGTTTTCGGCGGACATCTGAAACTGGTGTCAAATCCCTATGCGGGAGTCGATTGGGACAGCGTGACACAGCACAAAGCCAATCTGCACACGCACACGGTCGCAAGCGGCGGGCACCTTTTCTTGCGGCAGGCCTATGAGGAGTACGCGAGGAACGGGTATACGGTTCTGGCCGTTACGGACCATAATCTTTGTACGGAATGGGGCAAGTCGGATATTGACCCGCTCAAAGAGTTCGGCATCCTTCAGGTGAAGGGACAGGAATTTTCTGACAGCCAGCATGTCAGCGGATTGTTTGTGCACCGCGTCAAGCACACAAAAAACATCCAGAACCTCTTAAAAAATGTAGGCCACGATGAAGGATTGGCGATACTCAATCATCCCGGACGCTACTGGATTCCCGGCGTAAATGGCATGGTTCCGCCGGATACGCTGACACGATACCGCAGCCTGTTTTCGGAAAACCCGTGTTTGCTGGGCCTGGAGGTCATAAATGCAAACAGTTTTTTCAAGCATGATATTGACCTGTGGGACTCGCTTTTAGGCGTATTCATGCCCGAGCGTCCGGTGTGGGGGTTTGCCAACGACGACATGCACAAGGCAAGCCAGATAGCAAAAGGGTGGGAGGTTTTGTTGCTGGATGCCCTAAATGAAAAAGAAGTAAGGAGTGTCATGACCACAGGCAGCTATTATTTCAGTGCGCGATCCCCTACGATGTCGCAGCGCTTTGAACATGAGCCTCCGGTCATTATCTCGCTGGCGCATGACTCAACCGCGCGCACGCTTCATGTGACGGCGGCAGCCGACGGGGAGGTTCTTGGCTCAGGGCATTACCGATGGCTCGCTGAAGGCCGCACAATAGGCGAGGGCAGCGTACTCGACTACGGAAAATTAGAACTCAGCCTGTGTTATGTCCGCGCAGAAATTTCAAGTCAGGGCGGTACGACATACACCAATCCCTTCGGCTTCATGCCGGATTAATGGCGCAACAGCGGCAACAGGCTGCCCCTATCGTCGGCGGGCACGGCGATGTCGCGCACACGTTCCCACGCGACCTCGCGCACAGACGCTTGGCCTAGAAAGTGGTAGCGATGCGGGCGGCGCGTCATGAACACCCACATGGCATCGGTCGTCACGTGGTTTTCCGCCACGCCGACCACGCCGTACGGATGGACGCCAAGCGCCCCGGAAACCGCCTTGCACAACGGCAGCAGGTCCACATGCCAGTTGCTGACATGCACCGCCAGGATACCGTCCTCCTCAAGACGTTCGAAATACAGGCGGAACGCCTCCAGCGTCGCCAAGTGATAGGGCACCGCATCCCCGCTGTACGCATCGATCATCAGGATGTCGTAGCGCGGGTCTCCCGCCGCCTGCTCGCGTTCGAGCATCTTGCGCGCATCGCCGGGGACCAGATCGATCCGCATCGGGGCGTCGGCCAGAAACGAGAAGAGCCGCGGCGCGCCGGCCACTTGGATCATCAGCGGATTGATCTCATAAAAACGGAACAGATCTTGGGGCCGCCCGTAACAGGCCAGACAGCCCGCGCCGAGCCCCACCACGCCGACCTTCACGCCGCGCCCCTCCCTGTAGGCGGCGTGCGAAGAGAATGCGATGCCGCCGCCGGTCGCGCCATAGTATGAGGTGCCGCGCCCGGCGAACAGCGGCGACCTGACCTGCAGGCCGTGTGTGGTTTGTCCGCACCACAGGTAGTGCACGGGCAACGCGCCAGCCTGGCCGAACGGCTCCAACGTCTGCGTGACCCGCACGGTTCCATAAAAGTTGCGCGCCTGAAAGAGCGTGCGCGACGCCGTATGCCGCGACAGGGCAACGAACAGAATCAGCCACATCGCGGCGCAACACGTCACAAACAAAGGGCGTGCCGCTCTCAGACGGCCAAACCGCCGCGGCCAGGGCAGACGCATGGCCAACAGCAGCGCACACAGGAACAAGGCCAACGGATACTCGGTCACGCGCGAAAACACGAGCGGCGCCGCGAGCGAAGCCAACAGCCCTCCGGCCGCGCCACCTACCGCGATCGCCAGATAGTAGCGGCTCAGGCGAACCGTCTCAGGACGCTCCTCATACAGCCAGCCGTGCAGCACACTCCCGACGAAGAAGAGAACGCACAGACCGGCGGCCGCGTTCGGCAGGAAACTGCCGGTGCCCCACCTGCCGTGGGCGACCGCCGCTCCGCACAGCGACACAGCCGCAAGAGCGATTCCAACGGATGACGTCAGCCATCGCCGGGCTGAGAAACCGACGACGTAGCTCAACAAGAACGCCGAAAGCATCGCGACCCACACCAGCGGCAGCGGCGTCACATCGGTGAACAGATGCGCGACAACGGCATTCAACAGGAATGCCGTCACGCCCGGCAACACGTACCAAGCCCAGACCCGCACCGGCCGCCGCGCGGCCATCCCATCCTCAGACACGATGTCAGCCGCCGCGCAGTTTGCGACTTTCTCCCGTACGATGCGGCCGAGACGCAGCATTAACCCGGTATACCCGCAAAGCCCGAGCGCCACGGCCCACCACTGAACCGACAGCGACACGAACGGCTCCAGAGCAAACGGGTAGACCAGTAATCCGGCGAACGACCCCAAATTTGACACTGCGTACAGCCGATACACAGAAGCGGCAGAACCGGACGAAGCCTGCACCTTTTGACCGCCGGCGACCTCGACGCCGCACGCAGCAAGCCACCCCTGCACCAACGTCGATCCGGCGGCGAGTGCCACATACGGAATGCCTGCGCACACCAGCACGCACAGCAGCACCTCAAGCGCCGGCTGTCCGGTGTCCCCCGCTACCGCGCGCAGCGCGGGACGCAGCGCGGCAAACACCACCGTCCACACCGACGCCACGCACAACAGCGCGAGATGAATCGTGCGTTGCGCCGACGGGCGACGGCGCGCGATGCCGTGCGCATAGGCGTAACCCGCCAGCAGCAGAAGCTGATAAGCAGCCAGGCACACGGTCCAGACAGCGGCGCTTCCGCCGAACACCGGCAGCAGCGTGCGTCCCAGCAGCGGCTGAATCAAAAATAGCAGACACGAGCCGCAGAACACAGCGGCCGCTGAAGCGCGGACGTGCTGGCGGTCGGCGGTCATTGTGTCATCCTATCCCCGAGCCCCGTCGCTTTCACGGATCTCCACGCGACGGATCTTGCCGCTGATGGTCTTGGGCAGCTCCGGCACAAACTCCACGATACGCGGATACTTGTAGGGCGCCGTCACATGCTTGACATGATCCTGCAGCGCCTTCGCCAAATCGTCCGAAGGCGCGAAGCCTTGTGCCAGCACGACGGTCGCCTTGACGATCTGGCCGCGGTCAGGATCAGGCACGCCGGTGATCGCGCACTCCAGTACAGCCGGATGTTCCAGCAGGGCGCTTTCCACTTCGAACGGGCCGATGCGATAGCCGGAACTCTTAATCACATCGTCGGCGCGTCCCACAAACCAGTAGTAGCCGTCCTCGTCGCGCCAGGCCATGTCGCCGGTGTAATACACCTCGTCATGCCAAACCTTGCGCGTGAGATCGGCGTCGCGGTAATAGCCGTCAAACATGCCCAGCGGGCGCATGATGTCGGTCCGCACCACCAACTGACCCTCTTCGCCGCACTCGCACGACCGCCCGTCGGCATCCACCAGATCAAGATCGTAGCCGGGCGCCGCCATACCCATCGAGCCCGGCTTCGGTGCCATCCACGGAAACGTTCCCGCCACCACCGTCAATTCGGTCTGGCCATAGGCTTCGTACAGCTTCAAACCGGTTCCCTCCAGAAACTTCTGGTAGACCTCGGGGTTCAGCGGTTCGCCGGCGACCACGCAATGCCGCAACTTGGAAAAGTCGTAGCCGGCGAGATCTTCCTTGATGAAATACCGATACATCGTGGGCGGGGCGCAGAAGGTCGTGACCCCGTACTTGACCAGCACATCCAGCACGGCGCGCGCGTGAAAGCGCGCCATGTCATACACCATCACCGCGCTCCCGACCATCCACTGGCCGTAGATCTTGCCCCAAGCCGCTTTGGCCCAGCCGGTTTCTGCGATCGTCAGATGCAGGCCGCCCTCGACACACCCCTGCCAATATTTGGCGGTGACCAGGTGTCCGAACGGATAGAAGAAATTGTGGCGCACCATCTTGGGCATGCCAGTGGTACCGGAGGTGAAGTAGAGCAGCATGATGTCGCCGGCGCCGGTCTGACGCGCGCAGTCTGCCTCGTCCAACGTGTCGGGTGCCGCCGCCATGCGGGCATCGAAATCCAACCAGTCCCCGCAGGCGCCGCGCGCCCCCACTACGGCGCGCAGGCCGATCTCGACCTCTGCGGCCGCCTGATCCACCGCCTCGCGCAGCGAGGGCTCGTCCACCGCGACGATCGCCTTCACACTGGCGGCCTTGACCCGGTACGCCACATCCTTCTTCATGAGCTGCGTCGTCGCGGGAATGGCGATCGCGCCCAGCCTGCAGAGCCCCAGCAGCGCGAACCAGAACTCGTAGCGCCGCCGCAGCATCAGCATCACGGCGTCGCCCTTGCCGATCCCCATCGCCTTAAAAACATGGGCGGCGCGCATGCTTTCGCGCGCGATCTCGGCCATCGTGAAGACCCGCTCGCCCCCTTGGTCGTCGCACCACACCAGCGCACGACGGTCAGGGTCTGCTGCCGCGATCTCGTCAACCACATCGAACGCAAAATTGAAGCGTTCCGGCACGTCCACCGCGAACGTGCTGCAAAATTCCTCTTGCGAGGCGAAGGTGTCCTTGTTGAGCCAACGGCGCGTCATCGGTCGCTCCTTTGTCGTTAGGCGGTGATCACTGCAAGGAAGGTGGCGGTCTCGCTGCCGTCGGCGCGCATGCCGTGCGGCACCGTCGCGTTGAAATAGATGCTGTCACCGGGTTCCAGCAGCAGCGTATTGTCGCCCACGGTCAGACGCAGCCGTCCGGACAGCACGTAATTGAACTCCTGTCCGGGATGCGTGTTGAGGTGGGTCTCGCTGAGGGTCGGCTCCACCGACACGATGAAGGGCTCCATCACCTTGCCGGCAAAGCGCGCGCCCAACGCCTCGTAGTGGTAGACATGGCGGCGCTCGATGACCGGCCCCGTCCCCTTGCGCGTCACATGGAAGGTCTTGGCATGGGCGTCGCCCCCGGTCAGCAGAGCTGTCACATCCACCTGATAAAAGGCCGCCAACACCGACAGGTAGCTCATCGGCACATCCGACTCGCCGGCTTCATAGCGCGCATACTCATCGGCGGCCACCCCTGTCTCCGAGGCGACAGCCTCCGGTGTCAGATCGGACGCATCGCGCAACCCCTTGATCCGTTCCGCTATCGATTGCCGTTGGTTGGCCATCTGTCCCTCCTTCGCTCCGCCGCTTCACACGTTCAGGTTTTTCTCCATCCACGCCTCCGCCTCGCTCAGCAGCAGGCGGTTCTTCTCAACCAGCGCGGGCTTGCCCTTGAAACTGGCGTCCAGCGCCGTCAGCAGGTGTTCGTTGCTCAGACCGGTCACGCCCAGTTTCGCCAGCGCCGCCAGCATCATCGTGTTGGCCGCTTTCGGCACGCCCATTTTGATCGCCAGATCGATGGCCGGCATCGCGACCACCCGCACGCCCTCAGGCGCGGCGACCGTCAGGGGCACCGTGGCGTCCACGATCACCGTACCGCCGGGCTTGACATCCTTGACAAAGCGTTCATACGAGGGCTGGTTCATGCAGACCAGCACATCCGGACGGTCCACGGAGGGCGAGCCGATCGGGCGGCCGGAAATGACCACCGAGCACGCCGCCGAACCGCCGCGCTGCTCCGGCCCGTAGGACGGGAACCACGTGGTGAACCTCTTCTCAAGGCGAGCGGCCTCGGCCACGCAGATACCGAGGCTCAGAATGCCCTGCCCGCCGAAGCCGGTGAACTTCAGACGCAGCTCGTGAAATCCGGCGTCCTCGTCGGCCATAGGCGCCTGGTGCTGCTCCATGTCGCAGAAGTACTCGTTCACCGCGGGCGCCGCAGGCAGCGGCGCCCGTGCGCATGCGGTCGCGCTCTCGTCGCGCAGGCAGCCGAGCGGGAACTCCTTCTCCATCTGCTCGACGCAGAAGAGCGCCGCCTTGACGGAATCCAGTCCCATATTGGTCGGGCAGGGCGAGATCAGCTCCACGAAGGCGTACCCCTTGCCGTCGCGCTGGATCTCCAGCGCCTTGCGGATCGCGCGTTTCGCCTGCATGATCCGCCGGGTGTCCGCCACTGAAACCCGTTCGATAAAGACCGGCGCCTTGAGCTGGTTCAAGACCTCGCAGACGCGCAGCGGATAGCCGGCGGTCAGCGGGTCGCGCCCGAACGGCGAGGTGGCGGTCTTCATGCCCTCCAGCGTGGTCGGCGCCATCTGTCCGCCGGTCATGCCGTAGATCGCATTGTTCACGAAAAAGACCGCCATGTGCTCGCCGCGGCTCGCGGCCTGAAAGGTGTTGTTGAAACCGATCGCGCCCAGGTCGCCGTCGCCCTGATAGGAGACGACCACCGCGTCACGCCGCACGCGGTTGATCGCCGTGCCCACCGCCGGCGCGCGCCCGTGCGCGGCCCCCACGTTGCCGCAGTCCCAATAGTAATAGCCGAACACCGCGCACCCGATGGGGTTCACGATGACGGTGCGGTCTTGAATGCCGAGATCCACCATCGCTTCCGTGATCAGCTTGTGGATGATGCCGTGGCCGCAGCCCGCGCAATAATGCGTCGCACGCGTCTGCTTGCCGCTGCGGCAGAAGACCTCATACATGCCCACTGTTTTCTTCTCTGTCATGAAATCACCTATTTCCTCATCGTCGCGCGGGCCGCCTCGACCACATCGTCCACGGTCATCACCATGCCGCCCATCCGGTTACAGAGCCCCACCTCCTGGCAGCGCCCGCCAGCCGTGGCGAGCGCGAGGATCACATCGTTATAAAACTGCCCGGCACTCAACTCGACCACCATCGCCCGGCGGCCCAGCAACGTCGCGCTCAGCGCTTCGGCCGGGAACGGGTTGAGCGTCAGAGGACGGAACACGCCGGCCTTCACGCCGGCGGCCCGCAGCGCTTCGGCGGCCGTGCGCGCGATGCGGCTGCAAATCCCGTAGGCCACCAGCACGATCTCGGCATCGTCGCACAGATACGCCTCGTGGCACGCGTCCGCCTTCATCGCGGCGTATTTGGCCTGCAGACGCAGGTTATGCGCCTCCTGCGCCGGCGCGTCCAGATAGATCGACGT
>ENA-UPXM01002622-UPXM01002622.1-activated-sludge-metagenome-genome-assembly--contig:-NODE-2622-length-20838-cov-6.682770_pt1 | contig 20838 bp, 19 predicted proteins | sample MGYA00238178_ERZ772708 | MGnify/ENA primary metagenome ERZ772708 (study PRJEB29002, sample SAMN05720212) | activated sludge metagenome | isolation source: anaerobic digester from wastewater... | reverse complement strand
CGCGGAAAGTTAAATAATTTATCAAGTCCTAATGTTGGTAATTGTCCGCCTGTGGGCACAGGACGTGCTTGTTGATGAATTGGCATAAAAATTAACCATTCAATTAACATCTTTGAAGAGTACATTGCAATATAGTTCATCATAATGGTCGCCACAACTTCATGGACATTGCGATAAGCTTTAAGTAAGGCTGGGATTAATGCCCATAATGCGCCACCGAGCACACCGCTAATAAGCGCTAAAATCCATGATTCGGTTTTAATCCCCACAAAAACAGCTAAAAACGACCCCATCATTAATTGTCCACTAGCGCCAATATTAAATAAGCCTGTCTTAAAGGCAAATGCGACTGAAAGCCCCACTAAAATTAATGGTGCAGCGCGGAAGAGCACTTCACCAATGCTTTTTACGCCTTTAGAGAAACCAGCAGTTAAAATCGCCCCAAGTCCTTCAAAAGCGACAAATGGATCAGTAATATTGATGACGAGCATAACGATAAGGCCAAATAGAAGCCCAGCGATAATCGCAATAATCGTCGCAAGAAATTTCTCAATCCCTGTGGATTCAACAACTTTGCGCCACCAGGTTTTAAATTTTAGACTACATGTCCTTTTCTTAGTTACTTCCGTCATAAGTTGCCTCTTTCGAACCTGACATATAAAGCCCAAGTTCATTTTCATTAGTTTCTGCTGTAATTAAATTAGCGACAATTCGTCCTTCAAACATCACTAAAATGCGGTCCGCAATGGCGAAGACTTCATCTAGTTCAAGGGAGAAAACAAGAATTGCTTTGCGTTCATCACGCAGATTAATTAATTGTTTATGAATATATTCAATCGCTCCAACGTCAAGACCGCGCGTTGGTTGCACCGCAACGACTAAATCCATCGGTCTAGATAATTCACGGGCAATAATTGTTTTTTGTTGATTACCGCCACTCATACTCCGCATTGGTGTCTTTCTACCTTCACCACTCCGAATATCAAAGCGTTCAATGAGTTCATCAGCCTTTTCATTTATGCTATTAAATTTTAAGAACCCGTACTTTTGGATTTCTGGAGTGAAATATGTCTGTAATATCAGGTTATACGCTAAATTAAAATCTAAAACAAGTCCGTGTTTATGGCGGTCTTCAGGAATATGGCTAATACCCGCTAAAGTTTTTTGCCGGATTGTTTTATGCGTTATTTCTTCGCCATTTAAGTAAATATGTCCTGATTTAACATTACGTAAGCCGGTGATGACACTTGCCAGTTGACTTTGGCCGTTACCTTCAATCCCCGCTACGACGACAATTTCTCCAGCGCGCACATTAAAGGAGACATCTGTTAAGTCATTTTTATTTAAATAATCATTAAAGTGATTAACATCTTTTACTTCAAGGATAACTTCACCAGGTTCACTTTTCTCGCGTTCAATGTGGAAACTAACTTTGCGTCCAACCATCATCTCTGCCATTTCTTCAACTGTTGTGTTTTTTACATCAACTGTCCCAATGTATTGTCCTTTCCGCAGTACTGTACAGCGATCAGCAACCATTTTAATTTCATTAAGTTTATGCGTAATAAGAATAATTGACTTACCTTCATTAATTAAGTCACGCATATTATCCATTAACTCCACAATTTCTTGCGGGGTAAGCACTGCTGTTGGTTCGTCAAAAATTAAAATTTCCGCATCACGATAAAGCATCTTTAAAATCTCCACACGTTGTTGCATACCAACAGTAATATCTTCAATCTTTGCGTCTAAATCAATGTGTAAACCATAGTGGTCAGCAATTTCTAAGATCTTTTTACGCGCATTTTTGGTTGTTAGAAAACCGTTTTTCGTCTCTTCTCGACCAAGAATAATATTTTCTAACACAGTATAATCTTCCACTAACTTAAAATGTTGGTGAACCATCCCAATCTTTAAATCATTAGCGTCATTTGGATTTTTAATGTTGACAACTTCACCATGCACTTTAATTGTTCCTTCATCAGGTTGATATAGCCCAAAAAGAATCGACATCAATGTACTTTTCCCTGCACCGTTTTCTCCTAATAAAGCATGAATTTCTCCGTGCTTTAATTGCAGCGTAACATTGTCATTAGCTTTAATGCCAGGGAAGCTCTTTGTTATGTTCAACATTTCAATAACGTAGGACATAATAAAATCTCCTTTACAACTTTAAATCAATTATAACATGAAGTTTTTAATTTGGTAATAAAGTAAAAGGCCGCGCGTATAATTGCGCGGCCTTTAGTTAGCTTATGTTAAAAATTATTTTTCAACAGTAACAACAACTTTTGCGCCACCTAAGGCAACATAATCTGGATCTTCAACATCGTCATAAACAGTAATGGTACCATTTTTAACGAGTTCATAAACGGCATCATATTGTGCTTTGTTAAAGTTTTGGAAGCGATCAAAATCAGCATCCGATTTTGCTGGTAAACCAACACCGCCAACGGTTGAGTCTAAAGTTTCACTTGTACCACCTTTAACGCCATCTTTATAGATTTTGTCTAAGGTTTGGTACACACTTGAGCCTAAACTCTTAATAGCGGATGTTAAGACTGTTCTTGATTCTGCTCTTTGGTCAACGTCAACACCAATAACCCATTTATTTTGTTTTTCTTCGGCAGCTTTCATCACACTACCACCAGCTCCACCAGCAGCGGCGAAGATAACTTCGGTCCCAGTCCCGTACCACGCAGCAGCTTTAGTTTGGTGAGCAGCGTCAGGAATAAAGGAGTTAAGGTATGTGTATTTCATAGTGACAGCACCATCGTCTAATTCTAATTCATTAGCAGCGTATTTTGCCCCTTCAATATAACCCATACCGAAGCGGACAACTGCTGGAACGGCCATACCGCCCATGAATCCTAAATCTCTCATGCCTTCTTTAACTGAAGCATAGCCAGCATAGAAGCCTGCTTCTTCTTCGGCATAGAAAATTGAATACACGTTATCTTTAATGTCATAATTTGGGTCTTCACCATCAAGTGTTGCCATTGTATCCCAGTCAATGACGTTATGTGGAGAACCATCAAGTAAGATGAATTTCACATCTGGGTGTTCAGTTTGTAATTGCCAAATCGCATTTTCGAATAAGTAGCCTGGAGTTACAACAACTTCCGCGCCGTTTTCAATGGCGACCTTAGCAGATTCAACGTAGTCATTCGTGGTTTGTTGTTTTGGTTGGTAATACTGATAAGTCATTTTCTTATCTTTCGCGTATTTTTCCAATCCTTCCCACGCACCTTGGTTGAATGATTTGTCATTGATTGTACCAACGTCAGTAACGAGCGCTAGTTTGTAGGTTTTTTCTCGACAACCAGTGACAGAGAGCATAATGCCAGCAAGTAATACAAAACCGGCAAGTAGACGAGATTTTTTCATTAAAGTTCCTCCTTATTATGTTATATGTGGTCTACATATTTAGCATATCATAAAAAAGATGTTTAACAATAAAAATGTTTTAGAATTACACTTTTTTGTAATTTATGATTATTTATTTTGCAAAGTAAAATAAACACAGCAAATTTTTATTCACGGTTGAAACATTTTTTCATTATTAATTGACGACTATCAGCGTAGCACTTCTTAATTAAATCATTAAATTTTATTTTTGGAGCACTACTCTTTTTAGCCAACGATGCGGATAAATAATGTCTTTATAGCGATCATAACTAATAAATAATAAGAAGTCCGTGTAAGGAATAAAGCGTAAGAAAACAGTAATTAAAATACTACCGATTGTGAAGATAATTGTTAAAAAGGTAACAAACATAATTGCCGGAAAGTCAAACGTCTCGGGTCGCGGAATATATGTAGCAAAAAGACGAATAATATACACATGCACTAAATAAAATTGTCCGCTAAAGAAGCCGTAATATGATACTTTTTTAGCAATTGTAAAGTGTGAGATTTTGGAAAGTAAGTAATAATACACAATTGTCCCGCTAAGTGAACATATCCATAAGGCACTAATTGTCCAAAATGAGCCGTTTAAATGAGGGAGCCAATCGCGATACACAATTAAAAGCGGTATATAAATTACTAGCGCAACTAAAGTAGCGATACCCTTAAGTAATTCTTGGCGTGGTAGTTTAAGTAAATACGGTTTAAATATGTTAAAAAGAAAACCAAATAAAGTTATCGGTAAATAGTAAAGCACTAAAGAAGCACCTAAGCACCCTGGTCCTAAGTCTTCTCTATTATAAATATGTAAAAAAATCATTGAGTAAGCAACTGTAAGTATAATTATAAGACTTGCCTTAAAAATGTCCCACTTAAGGTTATTTTTCTTTATTAAAGACACAAAGTAATATGCACTAGCGATAAAAATATTAATTAATGTTGCGACAAGCAAATACCAATAAAATGTATCAGTGCGTAAATACAATTCATTCATCCAGTAGCCAAAGTCTTTTTCTAAAAGCGTAAAGCGCGGCAAAGTATAAATTGATAAAACAGTAAAAATAAAGGCGGATGTTAAATACACACCAACAGTTTTTACTATAAATATAAGCAAATCTTTAAGTGATGTGATGCGGCGGAGCACAATTCCGCTACTAAAGAAAAACATCGAAAGACCAACACTATAGAAAAAAGAAAAGCCTAATGTTGATGTATAATCACTTGGCCCCCATCTTTGTAAACAGTGCGGGACACAAATAAAAATCATCCCTGTAAGTTTTAATAAGTCAATGACCGTTATCCGACACGGTATCTTTTTGTAAGCTTCACGCATAGCTTTAACTCTTTCTATTATTAAGGGTTTAGTTCCCTTTAATAGCAATAATTATAGCATTAAATTATAAACTATTAACACGTTCAAAAAAGTATATATCGTGATATGATAAAAAGAGAGTGAAAGGAGCCCGGAGTATGCGAATTCTCTTATTTAATAAAAAACAAAAATTATATGATAAGTCTGGTGTGGGTCGCGCGATGAAGCATCAAGTCAAAGCATTAACAGAAGCAAAAATCCCGTTTACCACAAATGAAAAAGATGACTATGATCTCGTCGTCATTAACACCATTGACCCTAGTGCTTTCCGTATGGCACGCAAAGCAAGAAGACAAGGAAAAAAAGTAATAGTTTATGGTCACTCAACAAAAGAAGACTTTATGAACTCCTTCATGCTAAGTAATCAAATTGCACCTTTTTTCAAAATACACTTAAAACGCATTTACAAAATGGGTGACCTTGTCATAACACCAACACCATACTCCAAAAAATTACTTGATACATACGGCTTAAATCGTGAAGTTGTTGCCTTATCAAACGGTGTCGATTTAGCGAGATTTAACGCTGATAATAAAGAAAAAATTCAAAAGTTTCGTGAATATTTTAAGCTTAAACCTGACCAAAAAGTCGTAATGACTGTTGGGCTTTTCTTAGCGCGTAAAGGTCTCCACGACTTAATTGAAATTGCAAAAGATCGGCCTGAATATACATTTATTTGGTTTGGACATACCCCTAAAGCGGTTCTAAGTCGTAAAATTAAAAAAGCCATTAAAAATAAACCCGATAATGTAATTATGCCAGGCTACATTGCTGGTGATATTATCGAAGGCGCTTTTGCAAACGCTGATGTCTTCTTCTTCCCAACTTACGAAGAAACAGAAGGAATTGTTGTCCTTGAAGCCCTCGCAAGTAAGTGTCCACTTCTCATCCGTGATATCCCGATTTACGAAGAATGGTTAACGCACGGTGTCAATTGTCATAAAGGTAAAACTAATGAAGAATTTAAAGCGTTACTTGATGACATTATTACTAAAAAAGCCGCGGATACAAGGGAAGCAGGTTACAAAGTAGCAGCAGAACGTGACATTAAAGAAATCGGTAAAAAACTCGGAGAAATTTATCGCCGAGTACTCGAAGAAAAATAGTTAACTAAACGACAAAAAAGGCGCCCTAGCGGCGCTTTTTTCGTTTGTAATAATCTTTATAACTAACTTTAGTGCTTAAGGCGCTCGGTTTATGGTGACCGACTCTTTTATGTTCTGGTGGTAATTCCATGTAATTACCATAACGATTTATTAAATAAGCATCATAATTTTCAGGGATAACGGCTTCAATTGTTTCAAATTTCATCTTAACACCTGGACCATAAATCCGTTTATCCATCGCCTCTTTATTCCCGCCCCAAAGCAGGTAAGCACCAACAAGTGTCGCCTCTTCAAAAGGGATTTTAGCCATACTTTTATCAAGTGCTTTAATGAGCCAATTATTAATTTTAAATGGTAATAAAAGAATTGATACAAGATAGAGTAAGATTTGAAGGATAAATGTATTTTTACGCGGTTTTTGCCAGAAATTCGCGGCATAAATAAGATACATCACTGGCCACATTAAAGCGTTTTTCCATTTATTTTTAAGGGTTGATGTCTTGCTCATCCCATCAATAATAAAAATATCAATATAAATACCGTGATTGATCTTATGAAACTTTAAAAGACCTTCTTCAAAAGTTGTCGCGCTATTGCGTAACTTCATAAACGGATAAGGAAAACTGGGGTCAGTTGTGTAGTGCTGTAAGAAGTATGGTTCTTTAAATTCATCTTTTAGCGCGAGAAGTTTCATCGCATCATTACGTGGCATCGCTACATCGATATCATCATCCCACGGAATAAAGCCTTTATGTCTTACGGCACCTAGTGCACTCCCTGTTACTAAGTAATAGCGTAAATTATGTTTTTCACAAACACGAATAAACTCTTTTAGATTTTCTAATAATACTTTTTGTAAATCATTCATCCTTAATGTCTTTTCCTTATTTAGGTAAGCGAAGCTTCGTAAATTGATTCAACGGCCTTCGCTAAAGTTTTGTCAAAGTCTTTATCACTTTGGTCGACGCGTAAATCCGCGACTAATGCCCGTGAGAAACTAGCAATTACACCTTTATTTAAATAAAGTAAATCATTAGCGTGCTCAAGAGTATAACCCCCGCTTAAAGCTACAACACGAACAACACGCGGATCTTTTAAAAGTGGTGCATATAAATTCATCATTGTAGGTAGAGTCACTTTAAACATCACTAAATCATTTGGTCCTAATTTTGCTAACTCTTCGAGGATAAATTTTAGAAGAATCGTTTCTGCTTCTTTTTTCGTTGGACTATTAATATCCACTTCAGGTTCAATAATTGGCACTAAACCGTAATTTATTACTTTTTTAGCGACCGCAAATTGTTGTTCGACAATAAGTTTAATGCCTTGTTCATTCGCTTCTTTAATGACCGAACGCATTTTAGTACCAAATATTTTTCGTTCTTTCGCTCTTTCTAAAAGACTAGCAAGATTCGGCATCGGCTTCATCAGTTGGACACCACTTATAGGTTCACAAAGACCTTGATCAATTTTAAGAAAAGGAACAATACCTTTTTCTTCCCATAAGTAATCAGCGGTATAACTTGCATCAATCTTCCGGTCCATTGTATTTTCAAATAAGATTGCCCCTAAAATTCGCTCACTATTAAAGGCATCGCTTTTTATAATTCGCGTCCGCATTTCGTGGACCTTAGTAAACATTTCTTCGTCAGTTTTATATGCGGTTTCAGGGACACCATAGGTGCGTAATGCTTTTGGTGTTGAACCTCCGCTTTGATCAAGAGCGGCAATGAACCCTTTCCCGCTTCTCATAATTTCTAATTGTTTTTTATTCATAATAAAAACTCCCCTCTATCTATACATATTGTAAAGGAAAATAATTAAATTACATATGTTTTAGCACAGGAGAGTTTTAATTTTTAAAAATTATTCGACTACTTCAGCTTCAACTGGTGCAGCTTCGGCGACGACTTTTGCTTCATTACGAACTTGTTTAAGGTGTAAGTAATAATTAGTGTCGGCAACAACAAAGTATGGCATTAAATAAATTACCCATAGCCCAAAGGTAATCATTATTAATAAGAAGTGACCGATGAAACTAAGTTGGAACACAAAATAATCCATTTTGTAGCCATTCATCATTTCTTTACTTTCACGAAGCGCATCCATAATACCAATTTCTGGTTTTTCAATCATGATACGATAGGCTTGGACATACATCATATAGAAGATGATGCCAGGAATGATAAATAACATTGTACCTACCATCACGATGAGCATTGTTAAGAAATAAACCGCGATAACTTTTAATGCGTGGTTAAAATCATTAAATGGTGTGCCGAAATGATTAAAGTCAAATTCTTGACCGGCAAACATACCTACAATTGCTAAGTGTAATCCAAAGAGTGCGACTGGCATTAAAATACCAGCGGTTAAACTTGAAACTGCACTAACAATTAAGAGAACGACAAAGAGTAAAAACCATTTCCCGTTCTTAATTAGGTCTTTTGCTTGTTGTTTAATTTCTTTTCTTACCATAAATTGTCCTCCTTCTTAAATTATAACCTATCCAATAATTTAACGGTAGTTAAAATTCAATTTTTTGTGATTACTTGATAATTATTACTCATAGAGTAATTAAAAATGAAATAGGGTAAAATATATTTGATATATACTTAAAATCTCATCACAAAGGAGACAAACTTATGACAATTAAAGATCATATTAAACATCGCTTTGCCGCTATTTATAACACTCCACCAGTTGCGGTATATTTTTCACCAGGAAGAGTTAATTTAATTGGTGAACATATTGATTATCATGGCGGGCTTGTACTTCCTGTAGCACTCTCAATTGGGACGTACGGGGCATATAGCTTGCGTGATGACGACGAAGTTCGCCTTTATTCAACTGGCTATAGTGATTACCCAATCACAATTAATCTTGGGGACTTATCAAAAGACTCCTTTACTGGTTGGGCAAATTATGTGCGCGGTGTGTTTCAAGTTTTAAAAGATGAAGGTTATCATGTGCCACACGGTCTTAATCTCTATCTAGAAAGTGACATGCCCACAAGTGGCGGACTATCATCTTCTTCATCACTTGAACTGCTTATTATTAAAATGCTTAATGATATATTTAATTTCGGTATTGATCGCACAAAAATGGCCGTGTTAGGAAAAAAAGTTGAAAACGAATACATTGGTGTTTTAACAGGGATTATGGACCAGTTCGTTATCGCTAACGGGAAAAAGAATAATGCACTGCTCCTTAACACAAACACGCTAAAGTTTGATTATATCCCGCTTGACCTCAAAGATTATCAACTTGTCATTGTTAATACGAATAAGCGGCGCGGTTTAGCGGATTCTAAATACAATGAACGCTGGAATGAAACAATGGGAGCACTTAAAACATTAAAGAATCATTTTAAAATAAATAATTTAACAGAACTTAAGAGCAGTGATTTACCACAAATTGAAAAACTGCTTGACCCGCTTCTATTTCGCAGAGTTCGCCATATTATTACCGAACAAGAACGGACACTAGAAAGCGCTATGCTTTTGAAAGAGGGGAAAATTGAAGAATTTGCCAAGCTTTTAACCGCTTCACATAATTCGTTACGCGATGATTACGAAGTAACAGGGCTTGAACTTGATACCATTGTTCTTCTCCTTTTAGAAACAGGAGCAATCGGAGCCAGGATGACTGGTGCCGGCTTTGGCGGATGCGCAATTGCGATTGTGCCAAAAGAAAAAGTGGAGAAGCAAGCTCCACTTGTCATTGATTTATATAAGAAAGTTATAGGTTATGCACCGTCATTCTTCGCTAGTGATAGTAGTGATGGCACTCATGAATTAAAGTAATTCAACAATATATTTAATACGGCGCTTATAAACTTCACCTGGACATAGTTCCAGGTTTTTAAATTCACCATTTTGCCCGCAGACAATATCCGCTGGTTCAATTGCTAACCCGCCATATTTTATAACTTTTGTGCCTTCAAGTAGTGTTACTTCCGGCGGATAGTTTGTACTATAAATTTGCACTGCTGGATAATCACTAAGAACTATTAAGCGTAAGTCTTCACCTTCAAGCGTTAATTTCCGCTTTGGAGTAACAAGTAAATGGTCAACCCCGCCCATCGGTGGTACATTTACTTCTTTGGCAAACACCATTTTTTCTAACTTTTTACCAGTGCTTAAGTCAAAAGTGTCGCCTTTTCTTACTTTAAGAGGCAGTAAGTTAATTTGTTTATCGTCAAGCGCAAATACTGCTTCAACATCAGCGCTAACCTTATGTTTTAAAATGTCACCTTTACCATTTAAATTAAAGTAACTATGATTAATAATGTTCACTAATGTTTTCTTTGTTGTCCGTGCTTCGTAATCAAGCGCTAAACAGTTATCTAGTAATGTGTATTTAACATATAGTTCAAGTTCACCAGGATAACCCCCTTCACCGTCCCTACTTACATAACGGAAAGTAATATAATCTTCCTTTTCCTCCACTACTTCAAAAAGTTTAGCGGCATAACTTTCAAATCCGCCGTGTAGTGAATTAGTTACTTTTTCATTTTGCGCGGCTTGATACTTCTTGCCATCAATTATAAATTCACCGTTAGCAATCCTGCCACCAACCCGCCCAACAGTAGCGCCAAAATAAGCATTCTTCGGTGGTTCTTTATAAATGTTTTTGTCTTTTGTTGTTAAGACAATATTGCGGTTATCTAACGCCTTAACACTAAAGGAATAAATACTAGCACCGACATCTAAAAAAGTTACTTTAAGCAAGTCATTTTCTAAAACATATAATTTCATAAAATTATCCTTTTCCATTGTATAAATACATTTTAATTATACATAAAATAAGTATGTTTTGCAGTAATAAATGCTGATTTTGCCACTAAATAATAGAAAAGGTCCTATTAATGATATAACTAGGACCAAATTCTTAATTACGAGCATTTTGTAAACAAGGTCTCCTCGCACGGTGTGTGCGAGGAGATAGAGATAATAATGAAATTATCTGAGTATTATTTATGTCTAAACTTTATTGTTTAATTATGGAGCAGGTGTTGGATCAGTTCTAAAGAGACCTTCAGCGGTAACATAGTATTGTTCGTCAGCATTATTTGGGAAGTGTCCAGCTTCAAACCACCACGCATCTGGTCCACCACCACTGCCACCTAAACCAGTTGCCGTGTCGCCATTAGTCTTCCACGCAAAGCCAACGCGGTGCATATCACCTTCTGGGAGTGCCCAGCGCGGAATAAAGAATTCGGCCACTGATTCATATTCTGCATACGGTTCGCCTTTGTATGCTTGTGTCACAATAATACCTTTACCATCACTAAGGCACAATTATGATAAAATTATTACGATGAATTATTCATAAGGAAAGAAATTCATAGTTACTACTCTTACATTTCTTTAGTGTTGAATTAATAGTAGTAATAATGAATTTAGAAAGGACAAATTAATATGTTAACACGAGTTATTGGATTAGATATCGGTGCCGCTACTATGCGTGCCGCGGTTGTGGACCGTGAGGGAACAATTTATTATAGTAAGGAAGTTGCAACACCAGAACGCAGTGAATTACGCTTTGTGCAAGAAATAAAAGATTTATTAGAAAATGTTTTATTTCATGCCCCTGAAGCAATCGCCATCGGTGTTGGTGTTCCTGGTATTGTTAGCCCCGGCACTACATTAATTCATCTCTTACCAAACTTAGGTTATGAAAATATTGACTTTAAACGAATACTCCGTAAAGAAATAAAGCAACCTGTCTATTTACTTAACGACGCTAACGCAGCGTGTTATGCTGAAGCACTTTTTGGTGCCGGTGCTGATAAACGCATCGTCCAATATATTACTTTATCGACCGGTGTTGGTGGCGGACTTGTTATTAACAAAGAAATTTATACAGGAGCGCGTGGCTTTGCTTTAGAAATCGGCAATATGATTATTGATACAGAAACACCGCGCCCTAATGACAAAATGAATCGTAATAGTTTTGAAGGGAGTTGTTCGGGTAAAAGTTTATATAACCAAGCAAAACGCTTTGGCACGAATATTCATACCGTCGCAAGTGTATTTAACGAAAGCCGCTTCTCCCCGATTAGAAATGTGTGGGTTGATAACTTAGGGAAAGGTATCGCTAATATTTATTCACTCTATGATCCTGATGTTGTAATTCTTGGTGGTGCTGTGATGCAAAGTGCGGATAAATTCTTTGATGATATTTTACCAGCGGTCGAAAAGTATACACTACCGCAACTTCATCCGTATATTAATTTAAAACGGTCACACTTTGGTGAAACAGGCGGGATGATTGGTGCCGCGCTTTATGCTCTTCACGAACATGAAAAAATAATTAACAAAGCAAAAAGTGACGAAGTAAAAATAGACACTGAAGTAAAAGCAGAAACTAAATAATTATTTATAATCAGTGCGATTCGCTAATAAAATACCAAGTGTTGTAAGCAAGGCTAAATACCCAACATTCGTCAATGTTGCCCATAACCATTCAAGCTTTATTGGTGTAGCAATTCCAGATAAATATAAAAAGGGGAATATATAAAATAAAACTTTGGCTTTAAAACCAGTCCCCCCATTAAAAGAAAAGACGATGGTACTAATCATCATTAACACAAAGTAAATACCTAGCACAAGCCCGAGTGGTCCCGCTAGGTTTTTAAATTGATAAGTTAATAGTGTCATAATCGTATAGATGACAAAGATACTACTATACGCAACTAATCCGCGCTTAAAGTAGTCACTAAAAGGTTGTAAGCCAAAGCTTATGCTATTAAAAAGGTAAGTAAAGGAACTATTAACTAATACGACAACAAAAACATATGTTAAAACAGTAACTAAAGAACTTAAGAAAAGCGATGTTTTCGAGTGTCCTGCAACGATTTTGTTCCGAATTGTATTATTTGTAAATTCTCCAGATATTAAAACAGCAACAACAATGAGTAAAATTAAACCAATGTTTTGTGTTGGATTAAAACTACCAGCGTATAAAGCAACAGGATTAAATACTTCCACTGCTAAGTCACCAAGTTCTGCCACATCATTAGCGAGACCTGAAAGCTGAACGATAAGCGCACTAATCGCTGGAAAAATAAAACCTAATATCATTAAGACATAAATACCTTTACCTTTGAAGATCCGCCGTAAATCAGCAATTAATAATTTTTTCATAATTAGGCACCAACTCCCTTATTAATTTTTTGTAAGTAATAATCTTCAATTGTTTCATGGATTTCTTCAAAAGAAGTAACACTAATATCGTTAGCGACTAAAAGTTTCAAAGCGTTTTGTGCTTCTGCAACAGTCGCAAAGTGTAAAGTTGTCGCGCTAGCTTCTTTAAAATTTAAACCGCTAAGTAATTCACGCACTTTAGCGTTTACCTCACTACCTAATTTAACTTCGGTATAACTCTTAGCTTTTTTATGCAAGTCACGCACGGAAATTTCTTCGACTAATTCACCGTGACTAATAAACCCGTAACGCGTCGCTACTTTATCTAACTCAGTTAAAATGTGACTAGAAATTAAAAATGTCGTACCTTTTCGATTTAATTCTAAAATTAAGTCACGCATCTCTTTAATGCCCGCGGGGTCAAGCCCGTTCATTGGTTCATCAAGCAAAATAAATTCAGGATTACTTAAAAGGGTCACGGCGATACTTAACCGTTGTTTCATCCCTAAACTAAAGTTTTTAACGACTTTTTTACTATTGCGTTGTTCTTCTAACCCAACTTTATCGAGTAACACTAATAACTCTTCATCAGTCTTTTTATAACCTAATAAATCACTTTGATAGCGTAAATTTTGTAAAGCGTTTAAGCCGGGATGGAAAGCAGGACTTTCGACAATCGCTCCCACTACGCCAAGTCTTTTTGGTAAGTTTAATGAATAACTCCCAGTCGAAGGCCGTAAAATATTCGTCACTAGGCGAATCAGTGTTGATTTACCAGCGCCGTTTTCACCAACAAACCCGTAAATATCACCGCGATATATCGTCATATTTACATTTTTTAGCGCTAGTTTATTTTTAAACCGTTTGGAGAGATTATTCGTTTGTAAGATAATATCCATAAATGCACTTCTCTACTTTCACTTTTAATTACTTTGTAATTATACACTACTTAACACTAAACGAAAAACTCGTAAGCGTGTTAGTAAACTTTTCTTTACAAATGAAAAGCCCTCGCTACTTGCGAGGACTCTCCCTTTTAATTATCACTCTTTTTAAAAGCATCCATATTATTTTTAACGCTAAGTGCTGGATTAGGTCGGCCGCTTCTTGAAAACAAAGCTTCATTAAATAATGTACTGCCGGCCTTGATATTTTTTTCTTTTAAGTATTTAATACCTTCTGTTGTTGCCACAGTTAAACCATTAACATTAATCCATCCTGGTTCAAAATAACATAACCCTGTAATTTGCTCCTCAACCGCTGCATCTAAAATTGTTTCAAGGACACGCTCTTGTCCTAACGGTGTGTAGGCTAAGAAACCTCTTTTCGGTGGGAAACTATCTTTATTTACAATACTTGTCTCATCACCATTTTCAAAAGGATAACTAGTTTCAACGATAAAGCGTTCATAAGGATAATAAGTTTTAATAAATAAAAGTGTCGCTTGTAATTCAGTAATTTGGCGGTGAATATACGGATAATAAGATAATCCAATAGCATCAAATTTAAAAAGCCTTGGTTCCATAAAATGTAAGAAATCTGCGTACATCTCTGGATTAGAACCTTGCCCTAAATGAATCATTATTTTCACATTCGGTGTTACTTCACGAATTGCTTTAATCCCAGCATTAAGTAAAATCGCTAAAGCGTCATATTCTGTTTGTGTTGCCTTTTTACGACGGAAAAGCTTACCATGCGGCCATAAGATTCCTTTATTAACTTCGTTACCAACTTGAATATAATCAAGTGTTATATTTTCTTCTTTAAAAGTAGTAACAACTTCTTTAGTGTAGGCATAGACTTGATATTCAAGATCCGCAAAGTCTAGTTTAGCCCATGCTTTGGGTAATGTTTGATGATTTTCGTCTGCCCAAAAGTCACTATAATGAATATTAAGTAATACTTTAAAGTCGTGTGCTTTTGCTCTTTTTGCTAATTCTAGCGCCCTTTCTAAATCATTATGACCAGCGCCATAAGACACGCCTTTATTCGTCTTAGGATCAACAAAGAGACGAATACGCGCTAAATTAAAGCCGTTACTTTTAAGTATTTTAAAGAAATCTTCTTTTTCACCGTTATCATTAGTGAAAGTACCGCCTAACTCTTCCACTGCTAAAAGTGAAGAGATATCCGCACCATAAATGAAATCTTGATTCATTATCTTCCCTCCTAAAACTAAGCAATACAACACTATAATTATAAATGACTAATGCTTAACTTTCATTAAAAGTCACAACATAGTAATAAAAAAAACGACACTAACAAGTAGTGTCGCCCACCTTGAGCTATTATTTGGTTCCTGCCTAGTGCCGCCCAAGGTGTATTTTTATAGTAGCATATAAATTTAATAAAAGTAAAACTATTACTCTTTTGGTTCTGCTTCAGGTTCTGCTTTTTCTGTTTCTTTTTCAACCTTTACTTTCGGTTCTTTTACTTCTGTCTTTTTTGGAGCAGCTTCTACTTTTTCTGCTTCTTTTGGTTTTTCTTCAGCTTTTTCTTCTTTTGGTTCTGCTTTAACTTTTACCGGTTTTTCTTCTTCACTTTTAACTTCTACTTCAACCTCTTGCACTGTTTCTTTTTTCTTTGGCGTTAAAATACCAGTATCAAGAATTGGAAGCGCGAATAATCCCACTAAAGCAGCGTAATAAAAGACACCGCTTAAAGCAAAGAACGCTCTTGTCCAGCGAAAGTCACCATAATCTCTAAAGCCATTAATAAAGGTATCGAGTAAAAAGACAAAGCCAATTAAGGCGAATAATACCGCGACCACATATTTATAAAATGTTTCAACTTTTTCATAAATATCAACTTTAATAAAGGAAGCGACAATTAAAAGAATTAAAGCAATTAGGACAAGCGCTACAATAAATTGGGCTTGGATTTCAAAGTCAAGGAAACCGTTAAAAGAAACGGTCCCAACCGGAAAGATTAAATAATGTGCCACAATTAAAGTTGTTGTAATAAGCATTAACTCTTTGTGTTTAAGTGCTCTTGCCACTAAAAAGATACAAAATAGTAATGCTAAAAAAGCATAACGCAGTAGCCAAAATTCAAAAGCAATAAAGCCCATTTGTCTTATGATATTATGCACAAGTGACATGACAAATGATAAGCCAAGTAATGCACCAATAATAATCGTATATAAGTCAAATTTAAATGAAATCTTTTGTGAAGTATTATTTTCCATAGATTTTTTCCCCTTTTCTTTATATTCATTATAGTTTAGAAAAAACTAAATAACTACCACTTTTTTAGTCTTTTGCCTTTTTTACTTCTTCTTCGCGTTCATTAACATTAACAGTGGGGAACCCAAATTTAATATTATTCTTTTCAAAAACAATTTTAAGTTCACGGTTCATATCCCGCACTACTTGGAACTTCTTTAAGTCTTCAACTTTCGCATACACACGGATTAAAACCCCATTACTATCAAGCTTTTGCACACCGCGGTAACTTGGTCCTTCAATAATGTCAGGAATTCTTTCTTTAAGTGTTGGTAAAGCTTTCTTTACTATATTTTCAACATTTTCTAAAGGTTGATCGTAACTTATATAAATTTCACTAATTGCGGGTGATAAGTTTGCGCTTGTATTTAAGATCATCCGTAAGTCACTGTTATTCACAATTAAAATATCACCATAGACATCTTCAATTGAAGTTGTTCTAATTCCGATATCAATAACGTATCCTCTTGTTTCTCCAACCTGAATTACGTCACCGATCTTAAACTGTTTTTCAAAGATGATAAATAACCCAGCAATCACGTCTTCAATTAAGCTCTGCGCACCAAAACTAATCGCTAACCCGACAATTCCGGCCCCGATTAAGAGTGTTGGGGTATCAACACCCCACGCACTTAAGACAAGGAAAATCGCTACTGCACTACTAAGATACTTAAAGATACTGCGAAATAATACCCACCATGTTGAGTGTTTATTACGTTTCTTTCCTAGTGGCAATAAAATATACTCAAAGAGTTTATTTAAGAGCCAGAAAAACACAATAATCACAATACTTTCCGCAATGGTAATCCAGTGATTCTTCAAGATGTCAATAATGTTAAAAAACTTCCCAATCGTGTTATTAACAAAGTCACCAAACGCTGTACCTGTTAGAACCTTATCACTAATAATTGCAATAATCACTAGCGCTAAAAAGATGCCAATAACAATTAGCTTCGGGATTAGTCCTTTATTAAATTTAAACTTCTTACTCATAATCGTTCCCTCCTTTAAATGGTAACTATATAAATTAATTCGTTTTCATATTGATAGTTATATGACTTATTTATATACACTCTAATTTCAACAATATTTTGTTCAGTGTAAAATACCATACATTCGTATTGATTACTCTCACCCGCAGTAGCTGACACGTTCTCGAAACTATTAATGTACATTGGCACTAATTCGCCGTATTCGTCGCGTGCAAAGCATTCAGCATAAGCGCCGCTAATGATGCTTCCTTCATCAACAACATCAAGTGTGATATATACCATTTCATTTTCGTACAAAATATGCTCTGCGTTATAAGAGTAATACGGCGCTGTATACACATTCTGTAATTCACTCTTATATACTTCATTTTGTTTCCTAATATGGTTCATATACGGAATTTCAATCTGCGCTGTATACATTGTATTGACGCTTAAATTTTCAAAATCAAAGATTGGGGGAATATATTCTCCTTCAGCATCAACATAAGGCACATTAAACTCGCGTGCTGCAATAAGTGTTTCTTCTTCATAAAGATTTAGTGTTGCTGTTCCTTCAAAAAGTAGTGGCGCAAAAACTTCAGCGACGAGTGAAAGTGAAGTCGCACTAAACCCCACGGCGTGAATATAAGAAGAAAATGTTGAAGGTAAAGATATACTTTCATCTAATAAAATAACTTCTTCATCATATTTAGTGCCCGCTATTTTAAGACTAACAAAACTAGCGTGCGTCGGTATTGATTCAAGTGTGCAAACATTCGTGCCTTCTTCTAAATTAATCCGTGGTAATTCAATAATCTCTGTCACTACTCCTTCTTCACCTGGTTCACTAAAAGCAAAAGACGGGAATAGCGTTATATCCAATAATTCAAGATCAGGATTAAAAATAAATATATCAAAGGTAAAAGTAAAGGCTTGACGCTCTTCAGTGTAATGAGTGGCCATGATGCGCGCTGCCGGTTCACTAACACTAATAATGTTATAAGTTGCAAAAGTCTTTTTACCGTAGCCTTGTGAACCTTTAATGGCTAGTTCATATTAAATATTAAAATAACGGATATTAAAGTTGCCCGTTGTTATTCCTAAAGAAAGCGGGAACGAGAAAGTTTCTAACCCAGACTTTACATCAAGTACAAGTGACTCACTTTCAAGTGTCAAATCGGGATCATTAACGAGTGTTTCGTAATATATCGTATTACCAAGCACTTCAACACTAGTAAAAGATACTTCTGGTTCAGCGGTACTGTCAACGACTACCGCAGTAACCGCGACACTAGTCGTCACTGTAAAAGACATCATCCAGCGAAGAACTTGTTCTTTTTTAAATCGTCCAAAAATCTTTTCGCGACGGGCGCGGAAATTTTGTTCCATATATGCTTAAAAACATTTTACTACTGGAATAAATAAAATTACAAGCAAATATTAATGCTTTAAAGGACAAATATTTAAATAAAAATATATTTTTGAATTAAGTAAGCATTTAATCTTTTTTAAGCGCTAAGATAACACTACTAATAACATCTGTGACAAAAATAAAGTGAAAAGCAATATGTAATAAAGTTAGAGGATCTTTTTTTACTACTAAGTTTTTAATTAAATAACGAATATTACTAGCGCTAGTAACGACTACCATAAAATAATTAAAGACAAGCATCAAGATAACACCTGCAACAATAATAGGTAAGACCATAAAATTAACTAACGCACCAACTACAGCCATAAAACCAATAATAAAATTAATCACAAAATAAGGGATAAGTAGTAACTTAAACACCATTGTTTCTTTTCTTGTATCTTTCGTATCCCCTGTTACGCTCTTAACAGTGGTAATAACACCAAACACTAAAGTTAATAAAGTAAACACTAAACCAGCGTAATTTGCCCAATTAAAGCTTTCACCCGCAAATAAACCAATTAGAAAGAACACTTGCATTAAGTAAGCACTAACAACAAAAGGAATTAACATATTACTTACCTCCAGAAAACGTGTTGATATAACGTTTTCTATCTTCCATATTATGCCATAATTTATACATTTACTTGAATCATTAACTAAAAGAAACAGAATACGTCATATAATCATCATATTAACCAATATACACGAATGATATTTTCTCATTCTTTAACACCAAACGGAGACTTTTGGAACATTTAATGGACAGATTTCTTCATTTTTGGTGGACAGATTTGACTTTTTTGCGGACTACTTTGCTTTTTGGTTTTATGTCAAAATAAAATGATATTTTTTTTGTCATAAACTCTAAAATTCTATTGTATTTATAAATTTGGGCAAAATCTCTTAAGATTTAGTATATTTAACAAGATTTTCTGCTTCTAGTTTAAATAATTCATTTTTATGTAATAATTTCGTCAATTCTTTTGTATTTATAAGTTTAGAGTCTATTTCGTTAATTGCACTATTTAAGATAGATACTGCTAGATAGCCATCCACAAAGAAACTAAAGTTATCAGTTATTCTTTTCTTTATTGTTGGATTTAGTTCTTCATAATACTCTGAAGCTGTAAATGTAGCGTTAAGTTCTTCTTCATTAATATTCAAAGAATTAGTGAATTTAGGGTAATAAATACTAAACTTATCTTCATTATAGTTAGGCGGGACATTAAAGAATCTTTCAATATAACTAGGAGCGTATACAGCTGTCTCATTATCTTTAATCGCTAACTTATAAATTAAGTTATTAAAGTCATATATATTAGTAAATAACACTAATGCATCATGATTATCAGCAATAACAATATCTAACATTGCACTATAAGCGTCATGTTCTGCATCTAACTCATATCCCACAAAGATGTTATGTCCTAACTTTTCACTAAGGGTTATGTACATCTCTTCATAACATTCTTCATCACTAAAAAGAACACCAACACTAGTAATACTTTCGTCAAGTAGCATTAAATCCCCTAATGCCTCTGCTTCTTTTGTTAATGAAGGAATAAGCGGAAAGAACGCTTTATCAGCGTTATATTCATAATCAATAGGTTTATAAAAGCTCGTAATAATAGGTATGTCATTATTAGAAGTAACACTATTATTAAGTTCATCATTAAAACTACCAATAATAGCTTTGGTATTTTTATTCTTAAGTGTTTCTTCTATTTTAGAATCATCATAATTAATATATTCAAAATTTAATTCTTCATTATTATTTAGAAAGTAATTAATGCCGTGATGGTAAGCTGTACCATAAGCCCCGCAAGACCCTTCTAATGGTAAAAAAGACACAACAGTATTTGTATTAGAATTATTACAACCAGATAAACTTAAAAGAATAACTGAAAGACTAAATAAACTCGCTAACTTTAATAAACTTTTTGCTTTCATAGGCCTATCAACTACATTAAGTGTCGCAAAAATTGACTTTATAAACAAGCAAAAATTCAATAATGATCTTATATGAAGTTCATTTTCATGATATTCAAATAAAGTTTTTCGTTATTTTATCAATCTCTTCCTCACCAACACCAAGGTTTCTTAATGTTTTCACATATTTAAATCAGCATTAGCGCAAATGTATTCTTTATAATAATTTCTAATAATAAATGGTAAATCATTAGTTTCGACCT
>ENA-UPXM01002615-UPXM01002615.1-activated-sludge-metagenome-genome-assembly--contig:-NODE-2615-length-20889-cov-7.560286_pt1 | contig 20889 bp, 19 predicted proteins | sample MGYA00238178_ERZ772708 | MGnify/ENA primary metagenome ERZ772708 (study PRJEB29002, sample SAMN05720212) | activated sludge metagenome | isolation source: anaerobic digester from wastewater... | reverse complement strand
TATGAACCTTTAAGTTTAAAAGATATAGTTAATATCACATTAGAAAATGACTGGAAGGTATATATTGTAAAAAATAATATTGATGATCAGCGTATTTTAGCATATACTGATACTGAAAATAAAATAATAGTATTACAAGAAAATGATAACGATTTATATAATAATTTTATACACGAATTAAATCATGTAGTTCAATTCGAATATAATTTACCTTCTGGTTATAATATATCACGAGCTTACAATAATACATCATTTTTACAATATATTTATGATAATTTTAAACCTTTATTAAAGTATATGTTAAGACGAACTATGATTAGTGAAAATATATCTATATATAATGAAAAAACAGGTAAATCCGAATATTTTACAGTTGACGATAAAGTAGATATTAATAAGTTAAATGTTAACTTTAAAGAGTTATTAGCTTATATTTCTTATGTATTGATAGATGGTGAATTAGCAGCTCAACGTTTTATGCATAATGGTTCACCAGTACATGGTTTTATTAATTTTATGGATGATAATTTTGTTTTAACTCCTGATAAAAAAAATATACTTAGTAATAAATCAGATAAAAAAGTAATTTTTAATAATAAAGAAATTCGTAACTATAAAGGAACTTTTATAGAAGTATATGATAAAGTTACTAAAACAAATACACCAAACATTAAAATTAATGCAAATCAAAAGATACCTGATGTTTTTGTTGAAAACTCATTTGCTCGTGAATTTGAAATTATGTATAGTAGTAGAAAATCTTTATATAAAAATGGTTATATGGACATAAATGTGCGTAATACATATCATTCAAAATTAAAATCTAAAAATGCTGTAGATATTATTAATTCAATTGTAAAAGAAGATATTATCGTTACTCCTAAAAACATTAATGAAATAATACTAAACCCAAAAAAGTTTTTAAGTAAAGAAATGATTAAAAAGTGTAACGGAAATCTTTCAGAAGGTAATGTATTTTACAGACTAAAAGAATATGTAGAAGATACATTTGATTCTATTAGTATAGATAGAGATAGAAATACTCATGAATATATTCTTGTAAATGATAATGCTTTCGATGATTTAATGAATACTACTATTAAAGAAAAGGCAAATGATATTACTGGTACAGATATTGCTTCTGAGTATGAAAATAAAACCGTTGGATTAGCTACATTTTATAAATTATTAGCACTTAACAGATTAAATCTACAATATAGTACTAAAATATTAATAAGCAGAGAAGGCAAGAGTGAACTTAGAGTTAATAATGAAAAGAAAACTGCAACAATATATATTAATAATACAACGTATGAAAATGGTAAAAGTAGATATAGAACTAATGCAGAAATATTAGATGGTTTAAATCACGAGTTTAGACATTTAATGCAAGAAGCTAATAATTTTGAAACAGGTTTTACTGCAAATATAAATATAACTTCTGACATGTTAATTGATATTAAAAAATATGCTCCTGAGATATTTGAAAATAAAACTTTAATAGAAGATGCGAAATTGGTTGGTAGAAAAGATGTTGATATATTTATAGCACAAAGATTTATATATTATCTTATTGGTGGTGAAAAAAATGCTTATGGTATAAGGTCTTCATTATTAAATATTAAACCAGCATATGTTACATATGAAGCAGGTAAATATACAATATTTATGCCATGGTATAATGCTGAAACAGGTGAAGGTAGATATATTGTTAATGAGACTAAAGCAGATAAAATAGCTAAAATGCCTTCTGTAGACAAAAAACATAAATATGATTCAGTCAAAATAGATGAAACAGGTAAAAGAATATATAAGTATAAAAAGAATAGATATGTTAGTAAGAAAAAAGCAGAAAATACAAATCTTATGTATTGGTTTAAAAATAAAAAACCTGGTGAGCAAATATTCATTGACCCTGATTTACAAGATTTTATAATTGCGACAACAGGTAATGAAGATAAAATTTCACCAGTAGTTATGAATGCTATTTATAAAAAAGTTCTTACAAAACAATCTTTGTTTAAATGGTTTAGAAATGCAAAACTTGAAGACATCAATGAATATACATTTAATTTGCTTAATGAATATATGTTTAAAAATGAGTATATTAAAAACATGAAACAATTAGATTTACTTACATTTAGAGATCCTGGTTTTTATTGGGCTACAGCACTTGTATTACGAGAAAATCATGTAGAATTAGAAAGTTTAATAAGTCAAAATAGTGTAGAAAAATTCTTGGAGTTTATGAATAGTTTAGAAGGCACAAAGTGGGAAGAAAAAATACTTACATTACAGGCTAAAAGTTTCAATTGGTATAAAACATATGATGGTGTAAAAGAATATACAATCGATGTAAATGATAATTATATGCGTGTATTTATTATGCAATATTTTGATGGAACGTTAGCTGGTGCTTTCTATATGGCTAATGCTTATAGAAAATATATAAAAAGACTTAATTTAGAAAGAGAGCAAAGAGAAACATCTTCAGATAGCAACATAATTAATCAAAAAGGTGAAAAAGAAAAAACTATTGGCGATTATATCAGTGATGATGACTTAGCAAAAATGGAAGCAAATGTTAATAATAGTATAGCAAATGATATTATTTCTTTGTATAATATGCGCGATGAGTATAATGAAGATAGATTATATAATATGTTTACTGAATTACTTTTCTTGAAAGAAAAAGACTTAATTGATAAAATGTATAAAAAATTAAAATTATCGCAAGAACAAATTAAACAAATAGAAGATTGGTTTAATGAAGATAATGACCCGTTAGATGATTATAGTGAATTTAGTAAACAAATAAGAAAACGTGAAAAATTAGACAAAGAAGGTAAACTAGACACAAGACGTAAAAACAATCTGAGAAAATTACAAGAAGTTAAAAAGGGTTTAGTTGAAATAAAACAAGCAGTAGAAGATTATGACAATGAACTTAGAAATGTAAATGACGATACACTTATAGCTCGTTATAATTATATTAAAAATGCAGAGTTAATGGGTACTGATATACCTGCTAATGTTTTTGAAGAAAGACATAAAGATAGTAGAGAAGGTATTGCATCTCGTATTAAAAGTTTAGGAACTAGGTTTTCTAACTTAATATTACAAGGAAAAATATCTTTTAGTAATTTGCCTGATAATATTCAAGAAATGTTTGAACTTACAAAAAGAAAAAATAAAAAGACAGGTAAAGAAGAATTATTTTATAAAATAAAACCTGAAGTTTATTCTGTCGGTAGAGGTCCAGCTGAATTACCTGGAGTTATTAAAGGTAGAAACTTTTATGAAGGTAAACGTGATTTAGCAAATGAAAAACAAACTCAAAAACATGATACTACAAGAATAAAAGAAAATAGAGAATTGTTAGAAAATACTATGAGTTCAACTTTAGACTTTATTAAGAATAGAGAAATGGTTGTCGAAGAAAGTAGAAAAGCTAACAATCGAGCACAAAAAAGAATACGAAGTTTAGAAAAAATAATAAATGAAAATATGTACAGAAAAGCTAAAAGAACTGATACAACATTTACTGTTAAATCGACTCGTCGTGTCAATGATACTCCTAATCATTTCACTATACAATCTGATATTCCTATGCCTGATATACTTAGAAGATTATTTAATGTTTCATTTGAAGATATGGCAAATACAGAAGTTCAATTTGCAAGTTTAGATAAAGAAGGTAATATATATACTAAAGAAAAAAGTGAATTTGATAGTAGATTAAACCATGAAGTTACTAATTGGACAGTTTTCTACGAAGCTAATAGGTCGATATTATTAAGTTTAACTAGAGAAGATGTTCTTAACATAATTGAGTTTTTTAGATATGGTAATGCTATAAGTTTTGATGGTGCTCCAACAAATAAAATGGTAGCTTTTGAGATTTATCTTCTTGGTTATTTTTATGATATTGCTAAACGTAATGCTGCTAATTGGAATTTCTCTGACAATGAAATAGAACTTTTACGTAAATTATATGAAGATAAAGCAAGTCGTGTTGGTTCAGGTTTAAACGCTGTATCTCAAATGTTAAAAGTTATAAATCCTTTCAGAAGAATACAACAACAAATGTTAGATGATTATGATATAAGTGAAGACGAATTACAACCTTTGTTTGATACTATTGATAATATACAAAAAGAAAAAGACGATATTAAGCGTAAAGATTTAGAAAAACAATTAGCTAAAGAATTAGGCAATATAGATAAGTTAATGTTTAATAGTGATACAAGACGTAGAGGTCTTGATAAAGCAAGATTAAAAGATTTATTATCTGCTATTAATAATTTACGTAATGAGAAAAATGTCAATAGACGTGGTATTTTAAAAAATAGACTACAAGAAGTATTACAAGGTATTGAACGAGACGTATTTCTTGATAATTATAAAGACTTTACAAAGATTTGGTATAAAAAACTTGTCGATATTATTGATAATATAGACAATGAAACTGATAGCGCAAAACGTAAAATACTTGAAAATGAATTGAAGTCTGATTTAAAGAGAATTAGTAACTTAATGTCAGATACTATTAGACCTAGAAATTATGGTTACGGTAAAAGATGGTGGCAAAAGATAAAAGCATTTAGATTTGTGTCTATGTTATCATCGCCACTTACTTGGGTTCGTAATGTAACTAGTAATATTATACTTGATAATTTTAATAATGCATCTGATGCTATTGCTAATTTAGTATTTACTAAAAAAGGTTATAGTAAAGGTCAATGGGACTTATCACATACTATTGTTAGTGAAGATGCTAAAAACTTTATAGATAAGTATATTAAAAATGACCCTATGTTTGACGACATTTTTGAAGGACAAACAAAGCATGATGATAGAAGAAAAATATTAGACACTAAACGAACTTTATTTGTAAATATGATTGTTAGTTCTTTAGAGCAAAGATATGCTGCTAATCATAGATTTGATACAAAGGTTGCAAATCGTATTGCTGCATTCGTAAGTGAAAGAATTAGTGATAAGAGGTTTATTAAGAAAGTAACAGAGAAATATTTTGGTAAATTATTAACTATAGAATCTGCTAAAGGTAAAATAAACTTAAACAGTGGTTTAAGTAATGAGATATTAGAATTATTTGCTGAATCTGTAATATTAGGTAACAATGACTTTATGCATAAACGTTCATTTTTAGCGGAAGCTATGAGTAAGATAAAACAAAGTAATCCAAAAGCCTATGAAGTATTATCTTTCTGGCAACCATTCTTAAATAGTTCTTTCAACTGGTTTACTGAAATGCTCAAGTATTCTCCTATCGGTTTGATAAATTCAGTTGTTAGAATGGCTAAATTAGAGAAACGTATTACTGATATAGATACTAGACGCGCTAGAGGTGAAAATATTCCTAATACTAGAATGACTGAATATTTAGTTAGACGAGATGTTGGTAAAGGTATTATTGGGTTAACTATGACTATATTAGGTTTACTATTAGGTGCATTCGGTATTATTCGTTTAGACGAAGATGATGAAGGTAAATTTTATTTGTATGCTGGAGATGTTAAGATCGATATAAGTAATTTGTTCGGTACTTCATCTTTATTGGTTGGTGCTTCATTAGTACAAATATGGAATGAAGACACACGCTCTAAATACGATTTAGTTGATATTTTACGTATGACTACAACACAATTATCTGAAGGCTTTATTCTTAATGATATGTTAGCTAGACATAAATATGATGAAGGAACTTGGGACTTCCTTTTGACTGAAGGTGAAAGTGTTATGCGTTCTTTTGTACCTCAGTTTATTCAATATATTATACGTCTTACTAATAATGAAAAAATTAGATATAGTAGTGGTATTACAGGCGTTTGGGAACGTTGGTTAAATTCATTTATAGCAACACAACCTTTAGGTTCTCGTAAAGTAAACCCATATACAGGTGAAATAGAGAGTAAATATGCTATACCTGTTATTGGAGAATTAATAAGTATGAGTGGTATGAAATTCTATTGGTCTACTATTAGTGACGAAGAAAAACTTGCACGTGAATATGGACTAAATAAAAAAGAACTCGTTGCCGAGATCACTATTAATGGTAATAAAGTATATCTATCTGATGTCGAAAAGTTAAATGAATATTATGGTAAATTAAATAAAAAAACATTGTCAGCACTACAATCTCAAAGTCATTATGTTGAAATGCCAAATGGCACTTATCAAACATTACCTTGGAATAAATTGAGTGATGAACAATGTAATCGTGTTATAAACCGTAAAATGACAGAAAATGCTTCTATTGCTAAAGTTTATATATGGACACAAGTAATGAATAAAAAATATTATGCTAGTGAAAGTATGTGGCAAGCACTTAGAAAACAAAATGTTATTAAGAATGTTTATCGCGGCGATAAAGGTTATGTAGAATAAAAGTATTATGTATACGTTCTAGATTTTCAGAACTTGCTAATACTGTTAAATACTCACCAGTTAAAGGGCATCTCAATTCGAGATGCTCTTTATCTTTAGCTACTAACACCATGGCAGCTTTCATTCCATAACATTTATCTATAAGGTAATTACAACATTCTCTCCATGTCATAAAATCATAAGGTGAAAATGTGTCACCAATGACTAATAAATTACCTTCAATTATATTTTCTCCTAACTTTATAGTAGGTCTATTCATAATTGGCATATTATCTCCTTTCTACTAAATCATTTATAATATATAATAATTTTTAGCCTTATAATCATTCATAAAGATATTAAAAATCAATCTATTATATATTAGAAAGTCTATAGTCGCGTTTTAATCATCATTTATTATATTATATCTAATCATTTTATCACCGTCAAACTTATACCACGGTGCGTCTAGCATATTATATGTTTCTTCTATATACCACATATAATCTATGTCATCTCTCAATTTGCTAATTGAGTATTTTGATAAATCTTCATTAAGCAATTCACAATGAGGCGGACAACCTGCTGATTTATACTTTCTTTTTTCTCCATTTACATACTTAATCTTTTTTATTTCACCTAAACTAGTATCTAATGAAGCATATGCTCTATTACATTTATGTAATAACTCATCTGGTCTACCGTCATTGTATTCTCTAACTATTTCACTAAAAATTCCTTTATTACAAGTTACAATAAATTTACTTATGTCACTTTCATTATAGATATGTTCAACAATATCTTTATTATTAGTAATATATTCTATCATTGCTTCTCTACATACATATTCGTCTAATGGTCTAAGTTTATTACTATTCGGTTGTATTATATCAGTTACAAAAAAACCACCTTTTGTTTTAATTCTACCATTTTGTTTACTCATAACATAGTTATTAACATCACGTTGCCATATTTGATATTCTTCTTCAAACTCAAGAGGTATTTTAGTTATTTCTTCAAACTGTTTAGAAATTTTATTCATAATATCTTTATACTCATCACGTATATATATTAATATACCATCTGTATTACTTTGTATTATTTTTATATTGTTTTTACCTATTTGATTATATAAATTATTACTAAATGCTGTTAAAAATAATTGACCTAATCTACATGTTTTAGTACACATATATGGATCGTATAAATCTAAGTATTTATTTTTTGATGCACCAAATACTATATTTAAAATTAATTTATAAGCAGCAGATTTTTCTGCGACATCTTTATAAACTTCATATTCTTCTATAGGTGCATTCTCTGGATGTTTACCATATTTATCTTCGAAAGATGTGATAACTGATTTTAATTTTAACCTTTCTTCTAATAAATTTGCGTATAATGATTTATCAGGTATTGCTCGTGATAAACAATCCCACTGAACCATTAAATGCGGGTAAAAAGAACTTCCATCTAAGTTTATTAATGACCAACCATTTCCACTTTTGACATTTAAAAACCAAGCAGGAAATTTAGTCTTATTTCTTATTTCAATAGGTCTTACTGGTACAGAATGAATACCTCCATCACTATAAGATACTACATTATCAAATAATATAGTATCAAACTTTTCTGGACTTTCACATATACGATTTATAATACTTTTAGGTAAACTATACTCAATATATTGTTTAATCTCATTAGGTATTTCTATATCTTGCCTATTACTATCAGGAAAAGATTGCCTTACTGCTTTTAATACTTTTCCTGCTAAAGTTGCATTAGTACTTTTATAACAAATATTTTCTGGTAAATTAAATGTTTTACCTACTAAAAGTTTTGTCGATATAAAAGGTTTTAATACAAGCTTATAAAGAATCATACTTGACCATACATCATGTTTACAATAACTTATAATATCTAATTTATCTTCTTCTGTTAAATCAACTTTATCAAATGGTACAGTACTCTCACGAATATCTAATTGCATACATGCTTCTTTTTCTTTAAGAGAGCCACTGTTTTCTTTAAGAGAGCCACTGTTATCATCAAACAAATCTTGATAAACAAAATTAGTATATTTCTTTCTAGCAAATGGTGCAATTCGCATATTTTCTTGAGACTCATATTGCACATTAGGGTCAATTATAATATCACTTAATATCTTTAAATGTCTTGGGCTAAAACCATTTGCTATACCATTTAAAATTATATTATCATAATACTTTATATTATAACCCATATTTACTTCTGCAGTCTGAAGTATTTTTAATAATGTTTCTCTTGGTGTAGCATCATCACTTGATACTACAATAAAATCATTTTTTATACTTTCTGGTATATCATCATCTTCAGGGTATTTACCTATTACACAACACCACCAATTTGGAAAAACTTCAAAGTCAAACATTTGTTTCATTAAAATGGTACCTCCTCTAACTCTATTATTGTTGGTTCTTTTCTTCTATTAAATATTTGTTGAGATGCTCTTTTTTCTTCACCTGTATATTCTATTTCAACATTATATAATACACATATATCTTCTTTAACTGTGAGCACAGATGGTAATTTAGTATAACCATTCATAGTTGCCCAAGCTATATATTGATTATATAATTGAAGTACAGGACTTTTATATACATCTTTTAAAGTAATATGTTGTTCATATAAGTATTCATTTAGTGAAGATTGCCTACATTTAAACTTACGTAATAATTCTTCTTCACTTTGACTTATTCTAAACTGTCCTTCTTGTAATGCAACTCCAATCCAGTATACAGCTTTAAACAAAAAGTATTCCATATCTCTTTTAGACAATTTAATTAAAAATAGTGGATCAGGTTTTTCTACTTTGTTATTAAGTTCTATTATTACCATACGTCTATACAAACCTGAAGTTTTGTCTAATATTCTAGGTAATTTATTACAAGAAAACATACACGTTACAAATGGAACAAATGTAACAGGTTCTCTAAATATTTGTCTTACAGTTATTTCATTACCTGTTACTAATGATTTGAATCTTCCAGTATTTTCTAATACTTTACCATCAACTGCATCATCATCAATATTTACTAATTTACCTAACATAGTAGCAAGAAAATAATCAGCATCCATTTTATCAATACTTACACGAGAACGATTTACTTCACCAACCATTTTTACTATTAAGTCTTGGAATGTAGATTTACCAGTACCACCATCACCTTGAAAAATAAAGAATTTACCAAAATAATTCTTTTTAAGTAAACTATAACCTGCTATTTGATACAAAAATTGTTCTTTCATAATGTTTACTGAACCGTCTCTATTAGCAGATATATGTGCCATAAACTCATCTATTTTTGGACTATGTGGAGGGTCAGGATTATAATTCCATGGTATACCTATAGTATTTTTTTCTTCTCTATCAGGTTCACTAAGTTCTCCAGTTACAACATCTAATACTCCATTAGCAACAGCTATCTTATGCCATACTTTATCTATATCTTGTGCATCAACAAGAGTTTTAAGAGCAAGAAAACTCATAATTTCATTACGACCTTTTTGAGGTATATTTTGACTTATTTCATAATGTATCATACGCTCTAATTCAATATCTTTTAAAGGTCTATAATATGTTTTTTCGAAAGTATAAAAGTTTTTATAACCTATGCACATTAAGTCAAATTCTTTAGATATTTTATTAGCAACTACATTATAGATGTTTTCTTTCTCTAATACATTTAGCTTTACTTTATCACCATTGGCTCTTTGTTCTACATCTGTCTTGCGTTCTTTCATTACAGATGCTTCCATCTCATTTTCAGGTAATGGAGAAGCAAATAAATATGTATTAATAAGATGTAAAGCTAATCTTATTTCTTCATCATTTAGTCTATTACTTTGTAATAACTTAGTTCTCCATTTAAATAACTCAGTATTACGACCATCTCCTTCTTTTAGACCTATAAAAGTAGTTATTTGATTTTTTGCTATCATTATAGGTTTTAAGAATGAAGGTATTTCATCTACTTCATCTACCCATTCACCCCATTTTCTATGAGGGTCATTTGTAGGTAGTATTATATAACCTTTATTATTAGCTCTATGGTCTATTGTTATACCTAAAGAACATTTAGTCACTGCATCTGATGGTATAGATAATGTGCTATCTTTAAACAAGAAATGAATACCACGACTTGTATAATTATATGAAAACTTTATATCTAATTCAGTAAGTATATTTTTTATACAGTCAGCACTACTTTCACAATCTTCATTATCTACATCTACTACAACATAACCTTCTGGTACAATCCAACCAATGCGAAATTCTGCATTTGTATATTTTTCAGCTTGTTCAAATGTTAAAGGAGTAGTTCTCCATTGTGTCAAAGGCGATTTATTTTCAAACTTACTATCATATTCTTTGCCTTCCCACAATTCAGCATCATATTTTCTTATTTGTACATAACCACATTTTGGGTATAGTTGGTTAATACGTGTCAACATTTCGTCCATGTGTTTACCTCTCCTTCATTTACACTGACTGTTTTATACTCATGTATAAATCATGCATTTTTTGTTTATTTTGAACTGCTAACCATATTTGTTTTTCTACAGTATCAGCATGTTGTAATACAATTATTTTTGTTTCTTTCTTTTGACCTAGTCTCCAACATCTATGTATCATTTGTTTATATTTTATAAACGAATAGTCTAATGTATAAAAAATGATAGTATTACAATAATCTTGTAAATTAAATGATTTACATTCACCACATTGTAATAATAAAACTTTGTAATTTCCTCGTTTAAAAGTTATAACATCTGTAGCTGCCTCATTTCCATATTTCATAAGTAAATCTTCATAATCTGCATTATATTTATATACTATTACGCATTTACCTTTTTCAACATATTTGTCTAAGTATTCTAATTTTTTATTGACATTATATCTATATATTTCTTTATCAGGTAAATAAATATAACCATTACAAACTTGATGTGCTTTTGTTATTGCCACCATTTTTTGTATTGTTGTTGCATATTCACCTACTTCAATAATTCCATTTATAGCATTAATATAATCTTGTGTTTTCGTATAAGGTATTTCTATTTTTTCTATTAGTAAATCAGGCATATCATCGTCTTCGTCATAATCTACAAAAATACAAAACTCATCTAACAATGAATTCCACCAATGTTGCCATTTTTCTTTAATACGAACAGGTGTTTCAAATCTACCATATGAACCATAACCTATATCGAAATCACAAAATATTCTAGTCCATGCTGAATAAGATAATTTTCCCTGTCCGCCAACATGTAATGCTTGCAACTGGCACCATATATCAATATCTGTATTACCTCTTGGAGTTCCTGTTAAGCCCCAAGCATATTCTGTGTGTTTACATAATTTATATACTAACTTATGTATTTTTGAAGAGTTAGATTTTACTATATGACACTCATCTACAATAATTACATCCCAATGTGTTTTTAGTAATATTTCAGACATATCGCCTATTGCAGTTCTATCTGTTACTAAATATGTATTTTTAGGTAATATATTTTGTGGCACTATTTCTGGTTTCCACATTTTTCTTATAGCATCACAAGAAGATATAATTAGTACATATGTATTACCATTCTTCTCTTTATCTATTTCTTTAAGTGCATCTATTACCGGGTAAGTCTTTCCTTTACCAGGTTCAAAAAATAAACAGGCATGTTTTTTAGTTAATAATAAGTCTCTACCGGCTTCTTGATATTGTCTACGATTGTTTAAATATTCAGTATATAACATTATTTACCTTGTAACCTTTCTAATACTTCTTCAACATCTTTGTCGTTATCGGTTACAAACCAAATACCACCGGCATTTATAATTTCTTTACCAACAATTTCTTGTGTCTGTCTTTCAGTATCAAATACTTTTAATTTACTCGTAGTTTTATTTTCTACACCTACAAATATACCTATTTTATCTGTTTTAGAATAAATTTTTGATAACTCTTCGATCGTTGTTGGTACACATGCTATTAAGTCTGGAATACCTGGTCTTGTATATCTATCTCCATGTGTTTTTATTACAAATGCTTTTTTCTTTTTAAATACAACTTGACAAGCTACTTGTATTCTTGTTTCAGGTTTTTGTGACATATTATACCTCCTATATTTAATTTAAAAAGGTAGGCATAGGTCAGTTATGCCTACCTTAAATGTTTTTTTTAATTTGCGAAATCTTCTTCTGGTGTACTAATTGAGCCTAAACTTTCACCATCTTCAAGTTTTTGAAGATTGTTTAAACCTCCAGTAATACCTTTATTACCATTAGAATTATAAGCATAAAAATTTATACTTGCTCTTCCATAACATCCACTATAAAATTCAGTTGGAGATGTTATAGGGTTTAATTGAGCATCAACAATTTGAGGTTTATTTTTTGTACTAACGTTTATAATATAATGACCTTTAGCATATGGCCATTTTTCAGCAAACACATTACCGTCATTATCTGTATCTACATCTGCATCCTTAAGAGATGTTTTAACAATTGGTGGTAATTTTCCACCAAATACTTTTGACAAACCTTTTTGAGCTGCAATTTCAATTGCTTTTTTTATACGAGATATTGTACCAATATCTGTTTTTGGTATTAATAACATAACTGAATACTTTGCATCTTTATTTTCACCAAATGCTCTTGCCTCGAAAACATTAACAAAACTAAAACGAACTTTACCTGTAACTACTTTTGTACTTAATTCATTTGACATAACTTTTTTTTCCTCCTAGTTATTCTTCTTCATTGATAGTTGAGAAATCACGATTAGCAATTTCAATACTGTTAATTTCCTGTCTACTATCACTTACAGGAACCATGCTCACTTTACCCATTGGTTTTACAAGATAATCTGCACATAACTCACCAAATAATTTTTTACCTACAAGTCTTTCTAATGAAGAAAGTCCTTTAAGTTCTTTTGGTTTCATAATCATTTCTTCTGTTAAACCAATTCCAAGCAGTATTTCCTTGACTTTTTCGGCATCAGTAATAATTCTAACACTACGTCCTTCTACCAATTTATAGCCGGGTATTTTTACGCCACGCAATAACTGACCCATTGCGTATGCTTGAACATCTTTAAACCAATCAACAAATATTTGTGCTACATCAAGTATATTACCTATACGTTCAGGACTCATATTCTGCACTTTATTTGCTTCAATATTTTTAATATCAAACTCTTGTTGAGCTATATCTAATTGCATATTTGCTCTTGCTTTACATTTACCTTTTAATTTACAAAATCTACATGCGCTTTCAGATGGTGCTAACTTACCTTCACCTTTAATAGCTTTTTGTGCTATAGGTTGTACATATTCATAAGCCCAATCAGTTAAATCTTTACTAGACATTTTTGTTGTATCTATATTATAAAGTCTTGGTTGACATATTGTTATGTATATATCATTATAATTCTTTTCATCATAATCATTTAATACTCCTACAGCATATAACATAAGTTGTGGATTGTCTTTTGATGTTACTGGAATTCCTTGACCAAACTTTAAATCTATAACATGTATTGTATGTTTTGATTGACTTACTAATACAGTATCTGCAGTTCCAAAACCATCAGGTACTATTTTTGAAAAATCTACAATAACTTCAAACAATGCTATTACATCATCACCAAGTTCTTTAGCTTGTTCTATTACATATGTAACATATGTATCTACATATTCCTCAAATGCTTTATCATAATATTTACTATTACTAATAAACTCTTTATACAATTTTTCATAATCTTCTTTAGTTAAATAATTAAACTCATACTTTAATTTTAATTCTGCTAATGTATGTGCCTCTGTACCTTCTTCAGCATATACGTTACATTCTTCTAAATCTTCTAAACTTTCAAGATATGCTGATGGTATACATTTAAGCCATCTATGAGCAGTCGATGCACTTAATATTGCATGTTTTGTACTTTCCATACTATAAGTCTTCCAAACTTTTAATGTTGTGGTGAGTAAATACTGATTGTAATCGTTTAATAGCTTTTGCTTCTATTTGTCTTATACGTTCTCTAGTTAAAGCTAATTCAACACCTATTTCTTCTAGTGTCATTGGATGATCTACATCAATACCTGAACGCATTTTTAATACTTGTTCTTCTCTAGGAGTAAGATATTTTCTCATATACTTACGCAACATTTTAGCTTGATGCTCTTTATCATAAACTTCTTGCGGAGTAGGTGTTGAATTATCAACAATCATTTTTAATAATTCATCATTATCTTTATCTTCATTAGTTTCAGTTAGTATTACATCGTTTAACGATATTACATCTCTTAGTATTTCTTGCAAATATCGTATATATTCTGCTGATAATTCTTTTTTAGGCATTATCTCACCTCCTTATATATTATTTTCCTGTACTTCCAAAACAATTACTACCTCTATTAATACCCATATCTTCTACAAAAATAGGGTATTGACACGGATATACTTCTATATAACCAAGTCTATCTCCAGCTTTCCAACTATATGGATTAACACTAAGATTATTTAATATTATTGATATTTCACCTAAATAACCAGCATCTATTGCACATGATTGTATCATTATACCTTTTTTTGCAACAGAAGTTCTTACTTGTAATCTTGCAGTATAACCATTTGGCACGTCTATTCCAAAACCCAATGGTATTACTATCGTTTCAAATGGTAATATTTTACCATCTTCTAGCATTTTAATATCAGCACCTGTGTCTGAGTAATATTTTCTAACTGGTATTTCTGCTTTATCATTAAACCTAATAAACTTTATTTGCATATTATCTCCTTTATTTAATTATTAGTATTTTTTCTTTAATAAATATATCAACAATATTATTTGATATATCTAAATCATTTAACTTAGTAATGTATTCATCATATAATAACTTAAAATCTACATTTATATCATAACCATCATATTTAATTACTTTATTTATATCTTTTTCATATAAATGTAAAGATGTATCTATATGATAATAATTACCACATTCAATTCCTAACTTATTAGCTATATATTTTTGTAATGAAGTAAAGAATGCTATATCATATGGTAAACCTGTATAAATATCATTACTTCTCATATATACTGTACAACTTAATTTATTGTCTCTAATTAAAAACTGTATTGCTATAGTACATATTTCGTCTTTAGTTTCTATTACGTTTATATTAGGAGTATTAAGATTTAATACAGCTCTTCTACTATCTGGAAACTTAGTTAGTAATTCTATAATTTTTTCTATTTGATCAAAACCAAATTTTCTTTTAAGTATATAACCATAAGCTGAATTACAAGTTTTACCATCATCTGATAGCCTTTTCCATACACTAGAAAATTGTGATATAAAGTCTAAATCATTAATACCTAATGCATACCATAATAATTCACCACATAAATATTTTAAACTAATATTTCTATTATTTACAACAGAATTATTTACATCTGTTAACTCAATAATCACATTAGTCAATTCACGAGTACCGTCACTACCAATCGGTAGTGACTTTAACTCTGTGAATAACTCTTTGTAAATATCGCTAATATTATTACTACTATATATCTTCATTATTTTACTCTTAATTCCCAAAGTATATTTCTACTATGGTTTGGAAATAAAGGTGCCATTATACAAGATAGAAAATTACAATCGTAATAATCTTTTAAAGCATCATACATATTCTTCTGCCACTCATTCATTTCGTCTTTATAATCAGTTTGACTTGCAAATGTTCCATACTTGTTTTCTATGATAAAATATTTTTGTAATTCTACTTCTAAAGCTTCTCTAGTCCATTCACCGATTTCATATTTACCTGTTTCAGTATTGAGCAATATATGATTATCTGCTGCTCCAACTGTTGGTTTATAATTTGGAGTGCTTATAAATATCTTTGTATTTTTACTTGCATGAGTTACTATATTTTCTAATAACTTATGTATGTTTTGATGTCCTATGTGCTCTATTACTTCGAAACATACTATAACATCAAATGTTGTCTCTAAATTAAATGGTATTGTTAAATCATAACTTTGAAACATAGCAAAATTTAACATTTCAAATTTTGCTTTATTTTTATTTATTACTTCTTCTCTAATATCAATACCAACATATAAAGATGGTCTTATTCTGTTTTTGTAATATACATTTAATAATTCACCTGTACCACAACCTAAATCTAAAATGCTATCTCCAATTCGTGCTTTATTTACTACATGAGTCCATCTTAAATAATGTGCAAATTGGTCTCTGTGATAAATGTGTTTTTCAAACTCTTTTTCTGGTGTTAATTGTGTTTTGTTAAATTTTATTGCCATACATTTCTCCTATTTTTATTATTTCTTTATACGTAATATTCTCTGTATCAATGATTGGTATATCAAAATCTTTTGCAAAGTTTCTATAAGCATCAAGAATGGCATCTAGATTTTTTGTTACAAACTCAGGTTCATTACCTCTGTCAAGTATTCTTTTACGTATTTTTTCATTATCTCCATCACATATGAAAAATACTATTTTTTTAACTTTAATATATTCAACAAATTCTGATACATTTTGTTTACTAAGATATGGACTTCTTTTTAATACATTAGAGTAAATATATTCTGACAAAAAATGTCTGTCCCATACTGCACGTTCTTTACGTAACATTTGTTTGTAAAACATATAATCTTGAGGGTCAAATGGACCACCATGTATAATATCAAGATTATATATTTTACCTAACAAATGAGCTAAAGTTGTTTTACCTGTACCATCACAGCCTTCAATTATTATAATCATTGTTTTATCTCTTCACAAGGTAAATATTGTGGATCATTATAATACTTATTTATAAGATTTAAAACTTCATCTTTATTAGTAATATAACCTTCTTTTTCTAAAAGTCTAATGGTGACCATCATATTAAAAGCAATTTCTGCAACAGTCATACCTGGGTAAGTATATATTTGATATTCTTTAGCATCTTTTGAACATACTACTCCATATTGAAGTATTTTTCCATTGATAGATATTCTTTCACTTTTCTTTTTAGACATTTTGTTCAATCCTTTCTTTTCTTTGTATATTATATTATATTCAATTTTTCAAAAATTATTCATTTAATTTTTTATTAAAATTCACTTGTTTCATTTTTGTCTTCTCTGATTTTTAATAAGCGAGGAAAACGTAACGAGTAAATATTAGTACCAACGTATTCTTTGTCTTGTGTTAATTCATGATAACCAACTTCAACTATTTTACCAACTATCTCTGTTTCATCGATAGTCCATTGCATTCTTTGTTCATCGGTCAAACCAGAACCTACATCACAAAGAATTTGTTTACCATTACTAAGTTGTATATAGCAATTTAATGAACCTACTTGACCTTCATATTTACCTGTGCCTTCTTTTATACTAAGTACTAGCATATCTACTGTTTGAACTTGTTTTACTTTTAATAGTGCATCTGTACGTTTATGTTCATAGTATCTACTTTGTAGATTAAGCATAACTCCTTCTCCACCCATTTTTACAACTTTGTATAATAAATCAGTAATAATAGTTTCATCTTTATCATATATACCTAATATTGGTAATATACGTATTTCACAGCTATTACAATTAATACTATCTAATAAATTACGCCTTTGTATATATGTTAGATTACAAATAATATCAAAAATATTATATTTTAAACCACTTTTTTCTCCTAATCTATTTATTAAACCAGAAGTTTTATTAAATAACAATTGATTATATTGTGTATCAAGATTAAACTCTTCATTATTTTTAATACAGTAATATCTTAATGTTGATTGATATGTTTGTTCATCACTCATTATTTCACCATCATAAATATATTCTGTTGGTAAATCACCCATATTGAAATTAACATTTAATAATTTTCCTGAGCGAGAAGTAAAACACCATTTAGTACCATCATAATGTGCAATACATCTATTACCATCTAATTTTTCAGTAATATATGCTATATCATATAATTTTTGACCTTCATATTTTTTAGCAAGCATTGGTGTTAAATTACTTTTTTCTAAGTGTGAATTAGCTATACCTAATTTTAATTCTCTATTAACTATAGGTTCAATAAATTTTCCTATTATACCTAAAGCATCTTGTAAATACTTAATATTTTCCATAGTTTTCGGACTTAAATCTACACATTCTTTAATACATTGTTTTATTGAAGTATAAGTAAGAAACAGTTCATTGGAAGTATTGTTTTTTGTATAACAATACTTCCAACCAATAGGATGTTTACCTGTTAGTGTTTCAAAGATATAGTCTAAATCTTCTTTTAGTTCTTTGTTTTTACTAACAAATATATCTATAATATACTCTTTTTCATTACGACTATTTGTAGATTTTAATTGATCAAACAAATTCTCAAATATTTCTATACGTTCAGTTATTTTCATTATTTCTCCTTTGTACATATAATATATTATACTCATAAACAACGTTAGTAATTTTTTTTAATTCATCAGATTTATCAAATTTTTGTGCTTCTAATAATGCCTTGTATGCCCTATTAAGTAATGTTTTTAAAGGGTTATCAGTATTTTGTTTTTTTAATATTTCAAATCTTTCAAGTGATAATACGTTCATATTATAAGCAAATTCAAACAAACGACCTAAACTAACCTTTTTAGAGCGTGGACCGAGTGTATTATATAATTCAATATATGCTTTATTAGTTACATTTACTCTAATCTCTTTATCTCTAATACCTGATGTTGCAGGTAGGTTTGTGAAATCATACATATCTAACAATGTATCTGCTAATTCAGACATGTTATAATCTTTAAAATACGTAAATACTTCTAAAGACATATTAAAACTAACATTCATATTTAATACCCAAAACTTTCATCATTACAATATCTACTTCATTAATTTCATCATTTGTTAAAATTCCTTTACGTTTACCTAATATTTCTATTGGAATAGCTGTTATATGATTACATAATACTTGATAATTCTTTTCACCTTTTTTCCAAGTAACATTTACATTACAAGAAATATCTTTTAATTTATGAGTCATAGGACATACAAGTACTACTTTACTTGTTCTATTACCAACATTATTTGATACAATAACACATGGTTTATGTCCTATTTCACACGAATGTTTTCCAATTACATTTTGTTTAGGCATATTTATAAAATATATATCACCTTTACATATATTATTTATCACATCGTACTCCTTTTATTCTTTTTAGTAGTAAATAGATATTCGTTTTTAATTTCATCAATTAAAGTATCATCTTTCTGCTCTGTAAATCTACGTAATAATACTCTGATAGTAGCAGACATAGTACCTTTATCTGTATCTAAACCTAATGCTTTTAATCTTCTTATTACTCGTAATTTAGTTAAATCGTCTAGATAAAAACTTGTTTGTGTCATAGACATATTTTCTCTGATAATTCTATCAGAAACTACTATTACTTTAAATTCATCTATACTTTCTAATAAATATTCACCCCAAGTACCATGAATTTGTTTTTCACCTAATAAATCATTTACTATATTAGTAACTGTACCTGTTTTTCCTGCGTATTTACCTGATATAATTTCAATTTTATCACCAATATTAATCATTGTTTTTTCCTTTCTATTGTTTCGCTGAATGTTTCATACAAATCGTCCTCAAAGAATGTTTTAATATCTGTTAGCGACATTTCTTCAAAGATATCATTTGCTTCACGAATATAATCATTAGAGAAATGGTTTCTTTTTATTTGTTTTAACCATATACGATAGTTACAACATTCATCTTTTTCTTTGTCATATTCAAAATTGCTTTCAATCCTCCAAGAAGCAAACACCTCTTTAAATAACATCTTTTTCGCTATTTTTATAAGTTTTTGGTTGTTCGAAGGTTCAGAATCTAAATTACATTGACTAATTCCTGTTTCGTTAATCATTTAGTTTTCTCCTTCAGGTTCAAACTTTGTGAAGAGTTCAACATCAGAAATCTCATCATCTATGTATGTATCTTTGTACTGAGATTCATGTACATAAGAATCAATACTATCTGAGTAGATTAAATACTCATCTCCACACTCTTCACAATAAACTACACTGTCTGATCTAAAATAGACATCAGTCTCAGTGTTAATACGGGCACCACAGTATTCACAAAATAATACTTTGTTCATTTTCTCCTCCTTAGTAACTTTCAAAATAAATATCTACTTTATTTAACAATGCGTAATCTACCATTCTTTTTAACTCTTCAGTGTTATAAAGTTCATAATCACCTGGCTGAGTATTAATTTCTACATACTCAGCAAAGAACTCTTCAATATCTTCATGAGCAATACGACCATGGTCGCTACGATAACCAAACCATTTGTCATTGAAAGCATCCCATTTAGAATCATATTGTTTACCTAATTCTAAGTCCTTATCATAAGGCTTGATGTTAGGTATT
>ENA-UPXM01002610-UPXM01002610.1-activated-sludge-metagenome-genome-assembly--contig:-NODE-2610-length-20918-cov-5.459905_pt1 | contig 20918 bp, 17 predicted proteins | sample MGYA00238178_ERZ772708 | MGnify/ENA primary metagenome ERZ772708 (study PRJEB29002, sample SAMN05720212) | activated sludge metagenome | isolation source: anaerobic digester from wastewater... | reverse complement strand
GGATAAAGACAAGGACAAGGATAAAGACAAGGACAAAGACAAAGACAAAGATAAAGACAAAGATAAAGACAAGGACAAGGATGAGGACAAAGATAAGGACAAGAAGAAAAAAAAGGATAAACATCCAGCAGATCCGGATGACCACAACGATGCTTTTCAGACATATGTCAAGAATAATGTCTTGAAAAAAATGTTAAAACTTGGAGAAAAGAAAAGATTTGCAGAAATAATGGAAGAAGAGGGTCCATTCACGGAATATATTGACGAAAACGGAAAAAAGGTATTTATACGCAATCCGTATTATTACGGGAAAGACCCGATGAACGAACTGATGTGGGAAATTGAAAATGCAGACGGCACAAGAGGTTATGTGCGTAACCCGTTTGCCCCCGGAGCTGACACATCAAAACAACAGAAATTGAGAAAATTGATCGAATCAGATGGTGTTGTTGGGCCTTCGGTGTTTAGATAGAATGATGTTTGGCAAACTAAATGGGAGGATCTTATGAAGAAGTTCCTGTTGTTCTTTTCTATATTTTTTGCTGTGAATATGTGTTATAATTTTCATGCATATAAAAATAGTTCTGCTCATAAAAATACAATTTCTGACTTTTTTACTGGGCAAAAAAACGATATTAGTAACGATATTAATAACGATAGTAATAAACATATGGAAGAATTTGATAAACAATGGATGATACTGGTTGTTAAAGATGTTAGCTTTCAGGTTGCCTGGGCAATTTTTATGATATGGCTTTTATTTAACAAATGGTTTAAAGATAGTCTGAAAGATAGACGCCGGTGGCTTTTTCTACTGATTCATTTTTTATTGTATGCCAGTTTTTTATATTCCGTATCTGAGTTACATTATTATATAAAAAAAGAAGCAGCATATCATTATCTTGAAGAGAGGTTTTCGGGCACTCCTGGTTTTCCTCAGGAGCTTCATGTGATAGTTAATAACGAAAGGATAAAAAGTCTTGTTCTGAAAGATGTGGTTTTTCAGGGGTTGATTCTTGTCTTTCTATTTATATTTTTTAAGATAAAGGATGAATGGTTTAAGAAGAAAGACTATTCCCCAAGGAGGCCCACAATGAAGTATTTATGGATCTTAATTGCAGTTTTCATGTTTGTTCCTTTTTTGCAGAAACCATCCAATTCTTTTCTTGACTAATTCATCCACATTATTTACTGTACATTAGCTTTGTGATTTTTCTAATTCGGGGATATTTATGAGCAAGAATGAGCCGGTGCACAACAATTTGTTTGGCAAAACCTTCCAGAGTATTGAAAACACTAATGATTTCATAAAAGGTGCGTTGCCGGCAGGGATCGTGAGAAAGCTTGATTTTTCAACATCAGTGATCCAGTCAACAAGCCATGTCGATGATTCATTAAGAAGTCACCTGAGCGATTTTGTCATTAAGATAAAAACTAAAGATGATGAAAATGTTGATCTCTATTTCCTTTTTGAACATAAGTCGCATAAAGATAAGAACATTCTCTGGCAGTTGCTGAAATATCAGTATCTCATGCTTGAAGAGGATTATAAAGCGGAAAGAAAGTTCAGGATAATAATCCCTGTGGTTTTCTATCACGGTCACGGAAAATGGAACTTGAAGAGAAGTTTTTCGGAATCTTTCGATGTTCCCCGCTATTTCAGAAAGCACACTCTCAACTTTGAATATTTTCTTTATGACACAAAGGAATTTGATCTGTCCCAGGGTGACAGATTCAGTCAGAATGTATTTCTGATGAGCGTTCTGTCGCTGATGAAGCAGTACGGAAAAGTGGATGCGGAGAAATTCAGGACAGTTGTAAGATATATGAAAAGCAGCGGAATGGACTGGAAAGATGACCAGACCCTTGTTCTGATAAGGTATTTTGTAATGACGAATGAAGTTGATAAAGAGAAAGTAATGACTATAATAACAGAGGAATTTGGTGATGAAGCGGAGGAGATGATGCCGTCACTTGGAAAGAAAATCTACAACGAAGGCAGACAGGAAGGCAGAGAAGAAGGAATCCAGATCGGAATTGAGAAAGGAATTGAGAAAGGAGCTTTTGCCAAAGCTGTTGAAACTTGCAGGAATGCTCTTAGATCAGGGATATTGCCTGAACTGGTTGCCAAAATAACGAATCTTCCACTTGAAAAAGTTCTTGAAATTCAGAAAACTCTCCAGACAGATTAAATTTTCATTATAGAACACAAAATTAACCGGTAAGATATAATTGAACGAGGCAATGTTGTCGCATTGACAGATAATTCTGGTAATATTCTTGAGCGTTACAGGTACAGAGTTTGGTGGCAAATGAGAGGAATAATTCAGCCGGAGGTAGATCCATGGGAGTAATAGCTGATAAAATTAAAGATAACAAGCTATTTTATTCGCTACTTTTCGTCGAAGAAATTAGTTATTTTAATCTAATTGCTGGATTGATTTTAGGATATAGTATAGATTCAGTTGGACGATCAGGTTTAGCAGTTATTTGTGTAATAGCGTCCTTTATAATGATGTTTTTAGTTCATGTGATATTTTTTATAAGTAGTTTTTTTCATTCCAAAATTAAAATTATGCGAAAAAACACAGTCATGTTTTTTCTATTTCGTCTGATATTAATAATTATGTGTCTGGTTCTTTTTGCACATTTTGAGTAAACAGGAGTTCAAAATGAAAAAACATCTTTTCTGGATATATATAGCGATTCTTGAAATAAACATGGTTATCTCCATGCTGCTCCAACACCTTCCAAAGATGATGGGTTATATAACAAACAAGGAAGGATTGAAAGTGTTGGCAATGTATGATGGATGCTTTAAGGTGAGTATAATCGTAATGTTTCTGATGTTTGAAGTTTTTTTTATCGCGAGTTTCTTTATTGATGAACTTGCCGCAAAGAGAAAGAGGGCAGCAATAATATTCCTGATTAATCTGATGATTGTTTCACATCTTTTTATGTTTCCTTTAGTGTTTTTTAATGGTTAAGTTTTTAAATAACCCCCAAGGGAGGCCCACAATGAAGTATTTATGGATACAGAAAACAGCGAAAGGAAAGAATGTCCCGATTTGAATATCCTTGCATTTTTGTTTTCCCTTAATATGTTATTGTCGTTGTTGGTTTTTATATAATTTCTGAAATGAGGCGGAAATGAACATTCAGAATCTTATGCAGCAGGCACAGAAGATGCAGAAGAAAATGGCTTCTCTTGATGCTGAGTTCAAAAACGAGATATTCAAGACTGAAACCGGTGGCGGAGCTGTCACAATAACAATGAACGGTGATATGAAAATTATCGAAGTGAAAATGTCAGATGAACTCATAAAATCACAAGACCATGAAATGATTGCAGATCTTTTTACAGCCGCAGTTAATCAGAGCATCGATACCGTTAAAAAGGAAAAGGAGACCCGGCTTTCAAAAGTTGTTGGAAAAATGGGCGGAATGCCAGGTCTTTTCTGAGGTGAAATGATCCATCCTGAAGTAAAACAGTTGATCGAGGAGTTGAAAAAACTCCCCGGAATATCGCTCAAACTTGCACAGAAGCTCGCATATTCGATATTAAATGACGCTGAACTTAAAAAAACACTTGGAAATATTGTGAAGCTTTCGGAAAATATAGAAGTGTGTCATGACTGCGGCTTTTTCAGAACTGAGGGTTCAAGTTGTGTGAACTGTTCAGGAAAAAGTTCAGAAATATGTGTCGTGGCGACATATTCCGATATGAGCGCAATTGAAAGAACGGGCTGTTTTTCGGGTTCTTACCACATTCTCGGGGGCTTGATTGCCCCTCTTGAAAATACTCTGCCTGAAGATTTGCTGATAGACCAGCTTAAAAAAAGAGTTGAACAGAATCCGGGGGTTGAAATACTGCTTGCGCTTCCCTTCTCAATTGAAGGAGACGCAACAGCCCTTTACATAAAAGATGAACTTGACGGACTTAACATGAAACTGTCCCGCATTGCAAGAGGACTTCCAGCCGGCTGCGCTCCCGATGTCCTTGACAGAAAGACTGTTCTTGAGGCATTCAGCGGGAAGACATATATTAACTGAAACTTTGCTTATACGGAGGAAAAAATGCCAAAGAAGAAAGTTGTTATGAAATGTATCGACGGAAACCACGCAGCAACCCATTCGAGTTATGCTTTAACCGAAGTTGCTGCTATCTATCCTATCACCCCAAGCTCCAACATGGGCGAAAATGCCGATGAATGGAGCGCTTACGGCCTCAAAAATATTTTCGGTGAAAAAGTTCTTGTAACTGAACTTCAGTCTGAAGGCGGAGCAAGCGGAGCAGTTCACGGTTCATTAAGTGCAGGCGCACTCACGACGACATACACTGCTTCACAGGGACTTCTTCTGATGATCCCGAATCTTTACAAAATGGCAGGAGAGCTCCTTCCCGGCGTTCTTCATGTCAGCGCAAGAGCTGTTGCGGCTCATGCCCTTTCAATATTCGGAGATCACAGCGATGTAATGGCATGCCGTCAGACAGGTGTCGGGCTTATTTCAAGTAACTCGGTTCAGGAATCAATGGACCTTGGTCTTGCGACACACATCGCCGCAATCCGTTCAAGTCTCCCTTTCATTCATTTCTTTGACGGATTCAGAACAAGTCACGAAATTTCAAAAGTTGAAATGATCGACTACGAAGACATCAAAAAAATAGCCCCCTACGAAGAGATCGCCGCTTTTAAAGAGAATGCGATGCGCCCCGACAGGCCTGTACTCAAGGGAACAGCACAGAACCCTGACATCTTCTTCCAGGCGAAAGAGGCATCAAATCCATATTACGACAGAGCTCCAGGAATAGTTCAGGAGGCATTTGACAGAGTTTTCAGCATAACCGGCAGAAAGTATCATCTTTTTGATTATTACGGTCATGCAGAAGCTGAAAGAGTAATAATAGCGATGGGTAGCGGATGTGAAACCATTGAAGAAACAATAAACTACCTTCTTGAAAAAGGAGAAAAGGTCGGTCTTGTGAAAGTGCGGCTTTACAGACCTTTCAGTGCTGAACACTTTATGAGAGCTCTTCCTGCAACGACAAAGTCAATTGCTGTCCTTGACAGAACAAAAGAGCCGGGAAGCGAAGGCGAGCCCCTTTACAAGGATGTTTCCACGCTTCTTTATGAAAGAAAAGAGACAATCAAAGTCATTGCCGGCCGCTACGGTCTTTCATCAAAAGAGTTTACTCCGGGCATGGTAAAAGCGATATACGACAACCTTAAAGCCCGTGAACCGAAGAATTTTTTCACAGTCGGGATCAATGATGATGTAACATTCACATCACTGGGATATGAACCGCTTGACACCGTTGTTAAAGGGACGGTTCAGTGCAAACTTTACGGACTCGGTTCAGACGGAACGGTCGGTGCATCAAAGAATGCGATCAAGATCATCGGTGAAGAAACTGATATGTATGCACAGGGTTACTTCTCATACGACTCAAAGAAATCGGGCGGCATAACAGTCAGTCACCTGAGATTCGGCAAAGAAAGAATTCAGTCACCATATCTTATCACTGATGCTGATTATGTAGCATGCCACAATCAGGCATATGTATATCAGTACGATCTTGCAAAGACACTTAAAAAGGACGGTGCGTTCGTTCTTAATACAGTCTGGGACGAAAAAGAAACTGAAGAAAACCTTCCTGCTTCACTTAAAAAGGATATTGCAAGAAAGAACGGTAAGGTTTATATAATTGATGCTGTTAAAATTGCTGACAGACTCGGTCTTGGACAGCGTATCAACATGATAATGCTCACTGTTTTCTTCAAACTTGCCAAAGTCATTCCTTTTGAAGATGCCGTAAAAGACCTCAAAAAGGCAAATGAAAAATCTTACGGTAAAAAGGGCAAAGCTGTTGTTGACATGAATAATGCGGCAATCGATGCGGCGGCGGCTGAACTTAAAGAGATCAAATATGACTGTGAAAAATGGCTCCATGCTGAAGTCAAAGAGATCGACATCAAGAAAGTTCACGAACAGTTCGTTGACGAAGCTGAAAAAATAATGGTTGAAGGAATTATCAATCCGATAGCACGGCTCAACGGCGATGACCTCCCAGTGAGTGCGTTTGCTTATGAAGAAAGAGGAATGCTTCCGGGTCCCGACGGTTCCTTCCCGACAGCGACAACAAGATTTGAAAAGCGCGGTGTTGCAATTAAACTTCCGAAATGGATCGCAGAGAACTGCATCCAGTGCAATAAATGTTCTTATGTATGCCCTCATGCCGCCATCAGGCCTGTGCTTGTAACAAAAGAAGAGCTTGAAGAAGCTCCCGAAACATTCAAAACGATCAAGGCAGTAGGCAAAGAACTTGCAAACCTTGAATACAGAATGCAGGTATATCCTATGGACTGTCAGGGTTGCGGAAACTGTGCTGATATCTGTCCGGCTCCGAAAGGGAAAGCCCTTGACATGGTTTTCTTTAACGAGATCGTTGAAGTTGAAGCGAAAAACAACGATTTTTCAATTAATGTTCCGGTAAGAGATGACCTTATGTCAAAATCTACTGTGAAAGGAAGTCAGTTCCAGCAGCCTCTTTTTGAGTTCAGCGGAGCATGTGCTGGTTGCGGTGAAACTCCTTATGTGAAACTTCTGACACAGCTTTTCGGAGACAGAATGTTCGTTTCCAATGCTACCGGCTGTTCATCTATCTACGGCGGAACCGCTCCTACAATTCCTTACTGCAAAAACAAGGACGGATACGGACCGACATGGGCAAACTCCCTTTTTGAAGACAACGCTGAATACGGTTACGGCATGGCTCTTGCAGTCCGCCAGAAAAGAGGCAGGATCGAAATGCTCATGAACGAAATACTCGATTCAAAATGTGACTGCAGTAAAAATGTAAGTAACGAACTCAAAGCACTTTTCAAAGAGTGGATCGCCAATAAAAACGATGCAGACAAAACAAAAGAGATATCTCCGAAGCTTATTTCTGCTCTTGCAAATGAACCGGTCGAATGCAAAACACTTGACCAGATATTTGAACTCAGCGAATATTTTGTTAAAAAATCTGTCTGGGTTCTCGGCGGAGACGGATGGGCTTATGACATCGGTTACGGCGGACTTGACCATGTTCTTGCAAGCGGTGAGAACATCAATGTCCTCGTTCTTGATACCGAAGTTTATTCCAACACCGGCGGACAGGCATCAAAAGCGTCCCAGTTCGGTCAGATCGCAAAATTCGCAGCAAGCGGCAAAAAGATGAAAAAGAAAGATCTCGGAATGATTTCAATGACTTATGGATACATCTATGTTGCTTCAGTTGCAATGGGTGCAGATCACAATCAGGTTCTCAAGGCAATGCTTGAAGCAGAAGCTTATGACGGCCCGTCAATAATTATTGCCTACTCTCCATGCATCAATCACGGAATCGACATGACTCGCAGCCAGAACGAAATGAAACTTGCTGTTGAGACCGGTTACTGGCCTCTTTACAGATTCAACCCTGCTTTAAGAGAAGAAGGGAAGAATCCGTTCCAGCTTGACTGCAAGGAACCGACAAAAGATCCTCAGGAGATCATCAATAACGAAGTCCGTTTCAAAGCTCTTGACAAACAGTTCCCGGATGAAGCGGTAAAACTTCAGGCCCTCCTTAAAGCAGACCTCAAAGCAAGATGGGAACGGCTCAAAAAACTTTCTGAGAATACAATACTTTAAGATTTTTCAATAAATTACGGTAGGGGCGAAAGATTTTTCGCCCTTACTTATCACATTGATATGATGTTATTTCTGTAAAGATTCGTAACTTCTTTAAATTCTGCAAAAACTCTCTGTATTTCAAGAAATGTGGAACCTGCCTTTGCATAATCCTGTTTTGAAAATGACTCTTTAAGTCTTGACACAAGCGATTTGTTGCCGAGTCCATCCTTTGCTATAAGGTTTCTTAAACTTTCTATGCTCTCCCATGTTTTCTGATCGAGATCATTTTCGTGTTCAACAAACCTTTTAACACTTCTCAATTCTTTAATTATATTGGGAATTTCTCTCTGGAGCAGTTCAACCTCCCACTTTCTCAGCGCACTGAGATAAAAAGATCTTACTATCAGCGGTGACAACGGTGTCTGTTTATAAAGCTCAGGAGTGTTCTCTATTGAACTTATAACTTCAAAAACTGTTGCGGGTGTTTTTCCAAAAAGCTGTTCTCTTTCTGAAGCATTGTATTTTTCAAAAAGATCGTGCTCACACACATATTCCCGGTCTGTTGCAAGATAACTGTTCGATTCTCCGGACTTTTTGTGAATTTCAGCATCAAGATCGGCGGCATTTTTCCCGCCGGCATATTTCATTCCGTCAAGCATTGCTATCAGAAACGCACTCATTGCCAGATATGAATTTGTATGAGGGTTGGGAGCCCTTATCTCAAAACGGACAGACATGGGACTCGCCCCTCTTACCAGGCATGCGAGAACCGACCTGTTCCTTGAAGGACTGACAGGGGACATTCCAAGAGATGCGGCGATGGATACAGGTGCCTCAAACCCCGGTTTCAGCCGTTTAAGAGCTGAATTGGAATGGGAGACAAAAGGATTGACCACTTCCCAATTTTTAAGAAGACCCATTAATGCTCCATATCCTGCACTCGAAAGGAAAACCGTGTCATCCGGCGGAGCGAACAAATTGAATTTACTACCATTTTTCAGATGGATCACTGCTCCGGTGTGCATGTGCTCTCCGCTTCCGGCAACACCTTCGACCGGTTTTGCTATAACTGTAACCTCAAGCCCTGCCCTTCTGAAAACCTCTTTTACAACTATTCTTGCCCAGAGCTCGTTGTCACACGCAGTCACCGGATCTTTGAATTTCCAGTTTATCTCAAGCTGTTCCATTACATCAAAAAGCCGGCCGTTTGACGAGATCTTTCCTTTAACTCCACCGACCTCTTTGTGCCCCATTTCCGGCTCAAAACCATAATAAGTAAGCATTTCAAGAGATTCTTCAAGACATGTTCTTATCTGTCCTTTTGTCCTTTTCCAGTAAGACTCCTTAAGCATCTGGCTCACTTCAAGATCTCTTGCCGGAACATTGTCAAGAGCAGATCTGACCCAGAATTCAAGCTCTGTTCCGAGAGTAAATTCAATGTCTTTGATGTCGGATGCCGCCACCCCTGCCGGAAGAAGGTCACCGTGTTTTTCAAAAAGCGATATCATCTCCTTTTTTATGTATTGAACTGTGTTCCTCAAAACAGACCTGCTGCATACGAGTTTAGTGTGGTGCTTGAAAAATATAGGTATCCTTATTGTCGCAACCGGTTTACCTTCCGGAGCAAGTTCGTCAAAATTGTGGTCAATAAACCATTTTGCGTTCGTATCAATGATGAAATCAATTTTTGCATCGTTCATTGTTGCTATTCCGGGCAGGTTGACAGAAGATCCGTCGGTCTGTATTCCGCCTGAAAAAATGTCGGACATGTTTTTAATGAAATATTCGACAGGGATCCTTTCATCGGTGTCGTTGCCCAGAAAATCAATTCCGACAAGACTTATGAACCTGATCTCCCTGTTGGTGTTCAGATAAGTTTTGAGTGTATCCGGATTTTTAAATTGATCAGGAACGCACCATTGAAGATCTTTTTTCATAACTCCTCCTTTTTATTTAAGTTTTCCTTCAGCCCAGTGTTTTCTGCAAAGCGCTATGTAGCTCTCATTTCCACCTATCACTATCTGCTCACCCTCTTTCACAACCTTTCCGTTGACGATCCTTGCGTTCATTGTCGCCTTTTTTGAACACCAGCAGACTGTCTTTATCTCTTCTATCGTATCAGCCATGGCAAGAAGCCGTTCACTTCCCGGGAAAAGATTGCCGGCAAAATCGGCTCTCAGCCCGTATGCTATCACAGGAATGTTAAGTTCATCAACTATCCTGCAGAGCTGAGAAACCTGACTACCGGAAAGGAACTGTGCTTCATCAATGATAACACAATGGATCTTACCGCTTGAATCCATTTTCTCTATCAATTTAAAAACATCGGTTTCAGGAAAAACAAGAATCGCCTCTTTCCCGATTCCCAGACGGCTTTTGATCACACTGACACCATCTCTTGTATCAATGGAAGGTTTTAAAATGACCGCATTCTGGCCCCTTTCCCGGTAATTGTATTCAACCATTAATGCGTTTGAAGTCTTGCTCGCCCCCATCGCCCCGTATCTGAAATACAATTTCGCCATCTTGTGTTTCCTCTTATGCAAGAAAATCAATCTTCGTGAATTTTAAAAATTTGAAGATTTCAGTCAATTTTTTAATTTTTTACACACACAACAACATTATGTTTAAAAAAAATGGCGGGTTTGCCCTTAAATTGTATAATTTTATGTTGTTTTTTGCTTGAAAAAGTAGACAAACTTTATATAATGTCGGTGGTTGTTTGAGAAGGTGTGATGAAAATACTCAACATTGTAGATGTAAACATTGTAAAGATCGTCCTTACAAAATACTATATTGCAAAGAACCTCGAATATGATTTCATCTATCCTGAGCTTGAAGCTGTAAAGAAAAGGATCTCTGAATATAAGCCCGACATTCTTGTTGTTCAAAGCAATCTGATGTACACAGATGTGGCTGGATTTCTGAACATGCTCAACATGGATATCGACTCTGATGTCATTGTTTTTATGATACGGGAAGATGCTGATCAGCAGGAAGAACTTTCCGTTTCACTTGCAAAATACAGAAGCGTCCATTTTGCCGGCAAAGAGAATTTCTATGAACTTTTTGACTCCCTGCTCCCTTCAGAACTAACAAAAAAGGCGCCTGTTCCGGATGAAGAGATCACTTCAGACAAAAGAACCATTCTTTATGTCGATGACAGTCCTGTAATGCATCACTTTGTAAGAACGGCTCTTAAAGATTCAGGGTTTAACCTTATCGAGGCAAATGACGGTCAGGAGGGATATGAAAAATACTGCAAATATCTTCCGCACATAATCGTCACCGATATTGAAATGCCGAAAATGAACGGACTTGAACTTTGCAGGAAGATAAAGGAAAATAACGAAGGACGCTTTATTCCTGTTGTAATACTTTCAAGCAAATCTCAGCCGGTCGACATCGACACCGCTTTTAATTACGGAGCTGACGACTACCTCGTAAAACCTGTATCACCTGACAACCTTATCGAAAAAGTTAAAGACTACTTTGCGGTTCTTGACAGAAAAAAAAGGAACAGGATCCTGGTCGTTGACGATTCAAAGGTCTCTGCTGAAATGATCTCCCATGCACTGATAAAGAACAGTCACAATGTTCTGATAGCTTCAAACGGTGAAACGGCTTATGATATGGCTTTAAAGGAAAAACCTGAAATAATCATCACCGATGTTGAAATGCCGGGAATGAATGGATACGACCTTGTGAAAAGATTGCGCGAACTGCCCGAATTGAAAGATGTTTCTGTTATAATGATGAGCAGTCGCGACAGAAAAAGCGACATAAAGAAAAGCGAAAAACTCGGTGTTGCAAGATATTTCATCAAACCTTTCGACATTGAGAAACTGGTCATTGTCGTGGAACAGCTTCTGCTTGAAAAATATAATATCTATAAAAAAGAATATGAATACATGCTTTCAACGATCAAGGCGCTCGTAACCGCTCTTGAAGCAAGAGATGAATACACAAAAGGGCACACTTTCAGAGTATCAAAATATTCTTTAATGCTCGGCAAACAGATGGGGCTGACAACTTTTGAGCTCGACAAACTTGAAATAGCGGCAAACCTTCATGATATCGGCAAGATCGGTGTGCGGGACGATATTCTTCTTAAACCGGGCCGCCTCAGCGATGAAGAATATGCCAAAATTCAGGAACATGCAGTCATCGGAGCAGAAATATTGAGACCGCTGAACTCATTGAATGATGTAGTTCCGCTTATCCTTTTTCACCATGAAAGATGGGACGGCAACGGATACCCCACAATGATCAGCGGAATTGAAATACCTCTGGGAGCAAGAATAATTGCCATAGCAGACACTTTTGATGCCATAACATCCGACAGACCTTACAGAAAAGCCCTTTCAGAAGAAAAAGCCATTGAAATAATAAAAGAGAATTCGGGCACACAATTCTGTCCGAAATGCTCCGCGGCATTTCTGGAAATGGCGAAAAACCGGAAAATACTTTCTGAATAGCCCCTATTTTTGACATATTACAAAACCCGTGATATATATAACCAATTTTTTTGAGGCGATGTTCTTATGAAGGTCCTGGTCATATCAGATACTCACGGCAATCTGCCCATATCCATTGAAAAAATAAGAGCCGACGCTGTCATACATGCCGGAGATGTCGGTGACAGAAAATTTCTTTCCAGATTTTCCAATATTGAAAAGTTCTATGCCGTTGCAGGAAACACCGATTCAATACTGGAAGATCATATTCCCCAGACCATATGTGATGAAATTGAAGGGGTTAAATTTTATGTGGTTCACAACTTAAGTGCCCCCCACAGAATAATAATGTCCAATTACAGAGAAATAAAAGAATGTTCGCCCGATATAGTGATCTACGGACACACACACACTCCGCTGATAGAGGAAAAAGACGGCGTCGTATACCTCAATCCCGGATCTCTGGGCAAGGAAGGGCTTACAGGTCACAGATCATATGCTGTTTTAGAAATAGAAGGATCGAAGATCGTTTCAATGAATATATTTGATGCCGATTCAGGAGCTCTGCTGAGTTCAAAAAAAGAAAACTGTTTAAAAAATAAAAACTTTGAAAAGGAGAATTGATTTTGGTTAAAAGAATTTTTTTATTTATTTCTGCTTTGCTCATCGCCTTTTTTATCATTTCCTGCGGCGAAACAGACTGTGATGACGAGGGTTGCGGTGAAATAATAGAAGATGAACAGACAGAATATGCTCCGGAAATGACGCTGAGAATAATTTCAGACTCCTGTGCTGCCGAAACTATTAACTCAGGCAGCATTGATAAGCTCGGCAGTCTTGCCATAACAATTAATAATTTTAAAGGTGAACTGGAATTTAAAAAATCATTTACAAAAAGCGAGATCAGTTCGGGTATGAAAGTTTCAGGCATTCCGGATGTTGATAATGCAACTGTAATTCTTTCCGGCTTCGGTGCAGATCCTAATGTTGTTAAATGGTCCGGAAAAATAATCGGTCTCTCTTTTAAAAAAGGAAAAAAAACTTTAATAAGCGCCGTTCTTTATCCGACATCAGGTCAATCATGCTTTCCGTTCCCGCTTAAAAACCCGCGATTCGGTCACACAGCAACCCTTCTTCCCGACGGAAGAATCCTTGTTACAGGAGGATTCGGGATATGTTCAGCATCAAAATGCGTTGCGAACAAATCTGTTGAAATAATCGATGTTGAATCAGGAACCGTGGAAACTCTTGCAGACATGTTTGAGGAAAGAGCAATGCATGAAGCAGTTCTGCTCTCTGACGCAAGCGTTCTGATCTTCGGCGGTGTAAGGGCTCTTGACATCGGAACAAAGAACCATGATGACTATCCGGCACTTCCATATACCTTCTCAATTCAGGCAACTTCCGTTGAAAGATACATGCCTCAGTATCCGAAACTCAATATGAGAGATAACAACATCGGAATACCGGTTGAAAATATCACTCAGAATATGAACCTTCAGTATACAGCGACAGGAATGCCTTTTCTCCCCATGCAGAGTTACTATGTTGACAGCTCTGTCGAAAACAGAAAGACCATTTATCTTGTTGGAGGAACAGATACATCAGGAGTCCCGACAGATAAAGTTTACGCTTTTGATGTTTTTGAAACTGCTGAGGGAATAACACTGAGCGCTTCAAGGGAAATAGCTCCTGTTGATAAGGACAAAATACTTATGCCGGCAGTCGGATCTTTCGGAGGATCTCTTTTCTCAGCAGGCGGAAGAATTAAGGAACCGGTCTCTGTCGCAAGTTTCTATACCGCTGACAGCTCAACCGCATGGGAAGGGACCGGTCCCAACCTTTTTTACACAAAAGGAATAATGGTTGACAACAATCTCTACACTTTCGGCGGACTTGAAAATAAAGGAGAGGATGCTCTTGCAAATAACTTGAAGGGATACAAGTGGTCGATCGGAGAAAAAACTTCTTCTGCGACGACAAACAATCTTTTGACATACGGTTCTTCGCTCTTTTTTGCCGATGCGGTATATCACGAAGCAAAGGGAAATTTCATAGTTGTGGGTGGTGCCGGCGGAAGCAAAACAGATATTTCACAGGGGAACAACCTTTATCAGGTTATCAGCAAAAGCACTTTTTCAGTGTTTAAGGAACCTCTTTCATATGTTACAAAATATAAAAGAATACTTCCCAGAGCCGTTATCATTCCCGGCGGAACAGTCACAAATGATGACACGATATTTATTACCGGCGGAACAACTGCTATCGGGAGCAGCGGCGTGGCTGTCGAAGTAATTGAGATAAATAATCTGAAATAATTTCTATCCTTTCTTTCCCTTTAGACTTGCGATCGCAAGAAAAACACCCAGAACCACACCGAGAACTGCGGCAAAAAGAACTCTGTGCTGTTCAGGAAGAATGAAAGTTATGGTGTGTGCAGGTATCCAGAACAGCGGGATCGTTTTTAAAAATACAAAACTCCACTGCACTTTCCAGTTCATCGACACGAAATATTTTTCAAATTTTATCGGCGAAAAAAAACCTTTCAAAGTTCCGCCTGTTTCAGCAATGTGCATGTCTGTTATCCTGTGAAGCGTCATAAAAACAGGTGCGAATATGAGATTCATGAACACGCTTATAGAAAAAGCTGTAACAAGCTTAAGCATTGAAAACCCTGCTTCGTTCACTGTTGCAGGAGAAACTTTTAATCCCATATATGAAAGGAAAGCCGGCGTTCCCACTCCGAAAATAACAAAAGATGCTTTTATGCCGAGACCCAGAAACCCCCACACGATCGCTCTTGGAATTACACCAAACCCTTTCTGATGGTAGGAACCGGTCTTTATTCTGAGCCCTATTACCTCACCGAGTGTTGCAAGAACGGCAAATTTAACAAAACTCATCATCATTCCGTTTGAAGCATTCAGATCATTATAAAGCTTCAGCACTTCAGGAAAAACAAAAAACGGAGCAAGGAACAAAGCAATGCAGATTAAAAACACAAGGTCATTCTTTTTCATGATCTATCCTCGTCTGGAAGTTATAAAACTTTAAGCCATGGCAATCTATTGTAATTTGAGCCAAGCGTCAAATTTTTAAAAACATAAGATTGCTTTGGCTACGCAACATATTATAATTATTCGCGTTTTCTTTTATTAAACAAAAAATTCTTGACAACACATATAACACATGTAGGATGTGCAACGCTTTTTTGCTAACTTTATAAAGGAAAGGAAGCACTATGAAATTGACAAGATACACAAGAAGTGAAGATGTAAAAAGAGTGTGGTTTGAGATCAGCGCAGAAGGGCTTACACTGGGAAGACTTGCCACAAGAGTTGCAGATGTTCTGCGTGGAAAGAACAAACCTCATTACGCCCAGTGTTGACTGCGGTGACTATGTTATCATTACTAATGCCGGCAAAATAAACATGACCGGTAAAAAATGGACTGACAAAAAGTACTACAGCTACTCCGGGTATCAGAGCGGAATGAGAGAACTTTCCGCAGAAAAAATGGTTCAGAAACACCCTGAACACCTCATTATGCACGCTGTCAAGGGAATGCTCCCCAAAAACAAGCTTGCAAACCAGGTTATCAGAAAGCTGAAAGTTTATGAGGGAAATGAACATCCTCACACAGCACAGGAACCAAAAAAACTGGAACTTTGATTTATTGTTTAACTGTTGGAGATAATTGATGGAACAGTGGTACGCTACTGGCAAAAGAAAAACTGCAGTTGCAAGAGTCTTTTTAAGACCCGGCAAAGGCGAAATTACTGTTAACGGAAAAACTCCCAAAGAGTATTTCTACACAGACAGCAACACCATGAAACTTGATGCACCCCTCAACATTACCAAGACTAAAGGAAAGTTTTCCATTCTTGTAACTGTCTGTGGTGGAGGCATCTGTGCTCAGGCCGAAGCAGTAAGGCATGGAATTTCCAGAGCACTTGTTACATATAATCCTGAAATGAGACCGGCTCTTAAAAAAGAAGGTTTCCTCAGGAGAGACGAAAGAATGAAGGAAAGAAAGAAATACGGATTGAAGTCCGCAAGGGCGAGATTCCAGTTCTCCAAGAGATAAATTTCTCGCTTTCTTTGTTATATTGTTTCAACCCCCTCTCTATCTGAGGGGGTTTTTTTGTATTAGGAGGTGCCAAAAATGTTGAGACCCTATCTTTTTACCTCGGAATCGGTTACTGAAGGACATCCGGACAAAGTTGCAGATCAGGTCAGCGACGCAATTCTTGATGCAATCCTTGAAAAAGACAGGCACGCAAGAGTTGCCTGTGAAACCTTTGTCACAACAGGACTTGTGGTAGTTGGTGGAGAAATAACGACAAACACTTATGTCGACATTCCCGAAATAGTAAGGAACACCATTATTGAAATAGGCTACAAAGACACAAAGTTCTGCGGTTTTGACGGACACACATGCGGCGTTCTTTCCACAATTGACAAACAATCTCTCGATATCGCGCAGGGTGTAAACGCAGGAGAAGGGCTTTTCAAAGAACAGGGCGCAGGTGACCAGGGTCTTATGTTCGGTTATGCAACAGATGAAAATGAAGATTTTATGCCTACTCCTATAAATCTTGCCCACCAGCTTGTTTACCGTCTTGCTCAGGTAAGAAAGAACGGTGAGGTTCCCTTTGTTCTTCCTGACGGAAAATCTCAGGTATCTGTCCGCTATGAAGACGGAATGCCTGTTGCTGTCGATAAAGTCGTAATCAGCACACAGCATAAAGATACCGTTGATTATGAAACCATTAGAAGTGAAATCATCGAGAAAGTCATAAAACCGGTTATTCCGGCGGGCCTTATTCACTCCGGAACCGAATTTTTTATTAACCCGACAGGTAAATTCGTTGTCGGAGGACCGGTTGCCGACACTGGACTTACAGGAAGAAAGATAATTGTTGACACATACGGCGGAATGGGCCGTCACGGCGGCGGAGCTTTTTCAGGTAAAGACCCTTCCAAGGTTGACAGATCAGCTTCATACATGGCAAGATACATCGCAAAGAACATCGTGGCTTCAGGTCTTGCAAAAAAATGCGAGATCCAGATAGCTTATGCAATAGGTGTAGCACAGCCGGTATCTGTATATGTCAATACTTTTGAAACATCTGAAATTCCGGAATTTGAAATAGAAAAAGCTGTCAGAAAATGCTTTGACATGAGACCTGCCGCAATTATTGAACAGCTTGATCTTTTGAGACCGATCTACAAGAAAACTGCAGCTTACGGTCACTTCGGAAGAGACGGTTTTTCATGGGAAAAGATCGACAGAACAAAAGACCTCAAAAACCTTATCAGATAACATTTTTCTTTTTTTTCTTCAACACTTCCCTTGTGTTTTTTTCTTGAGAAAAATCGAAAGAACTATAGAATTCCGGCAGTTTTTTGAATTTATTGGAGATTATGATGACAACTCACTGGACAATTGACACTGTAAGGGAAACTTTTTTAAACTATTTTAAGCAAAGAGGACACGCTGAGGTTGCAAGTTCGCCTCTTCTTCCTGCCGAAGACAAAACGCTGCTTTTTGCAAATGCCGGAATGAACCAGTTTAAAAACCTTTTTCTTGGAATTGAAAAAAGATCTTATACCCGTGCATGCAGTTCACAAAAATGCGTAAGAGCGGGAGGAAAACACAACGACCTTGAAAATGTCGGTTTTACAACCCGTCACCACACTTTTTTTGAGATGCTCGGCAATTTTTCATTCGGTGATTATTTTAAGGAAGATGCCATAAAATATGCATGGGAGCTTGTCACTGAAGTTTTTAAAATTGATAAGAACCGCCTTTATGTCACCGTTTTTGAAAACGATGATGAAGCGGAGAAAATATGGGTTGACATTGCGGGCGTGGATAAGAAAAGAATTTTCCGGCTTGGCGAAAAAGACAATTTCTGGGCAATGGGTGACACAGGACCGTGCGGGCCGTGCAGTGAGATCCATTATGATCTCGGCGAACAGTTCAAAGTTGAAAAACCGTTTCATGATAACGGAATGCCGGACTTTGACTGCGGCAGGTTCGTTGAGATATGGAATCTTGTTTTCATGCAGTTCAACCGCGATGAATCGGGAAATCTCTCACCTCTTCCCAATCCGAGCATTGATACAGGAATGGGGCTTGAAAGAACGACTGCAATATTGAACGGGCATCTTTCTAATTACGAAATTGATATTTTTCAGTCTTTGAAAAATTTTACCCGTTCGGTCTGTCCTGAAAAAATTCCTGAAAATCTTGAAACAAGCTTAAATGTCATCGCTGACCACGCAAGAAGCGTATCATTTCTCATTGCAGATACCATCACTCCTTCAAACGAAGGTCGCGGATATGTTCTGCGCAGAATTATGAGAAGAGCGATTAGACACGGGCACAAAACAGGGTTTGAAGATATTTTCTTTGACAAAGTCTGCTCCAAACTGATCGAGCTGATGGGGAAACATTATCCCGAGCTTGTTGAGAAAAAAGAATTCATTTTAAATATTGTCGCAGAAGAGGAAAAAAGATTCAGAACAACTCTTGAAAAAGGACTTTCGCTTCTTGATCACGGAATAAGCGATGCAAAGAAAAAAGGAACAAAAGAACTTTCAGGGTCTCTTGTTTTCAAACTTTATGACACTTACGGTTTCCCGCCGGATCTCACTGCCACAATTCTTGAAGAAAAAGGTTTTGTCTACAATGAAAAAGAGTATGATGCCGCAATGAACGAGCAGAAGCTCCGAGGCAGAGAGTCGTGGAACGCAAACCTCGATTCAAAGAGGGTTTCAGCAATAAATGAACTTCTTGAAGAAGGTATAACCGAACCGGTTTTTGACGGATATGTCAAAGAAGAGGCAGATGGCAGAATTGTTGCTCTTTTTAACAACGATTTTGAAAAGATTGATTTTATTGAAAATGGCGAATGCTTTGCTGTCATCGATCCTGTGATATTTTATGCTGAATCGGGCGGACAGGTTGGAGACAGAGGAACAATTTCAATAAACGGTGAAACTGTTGCAGTTGTTGACGACTGTATTAAAGTCAACGAATTTAAAATTGTTCACCTCAATGTAACAAAAAAAATTCTGGCAGGGAAAAATGTTCTTCAGCAGAATGACCGTGCCAGAAGGGGCTCGATAAGAAAAAATCACTCTGCCACTCACCTTCTTCATCACGCTCTGAAATCAATTCTTGGAAATCATGTAAATCAGGCAGGATCTCTTGTAACTCCCGACCGGCTCCGTTTTGACTTCAATCATTTTCAGCAGGTGACAAAAGAAGAGCTTAAAGAAATAGAAAATGAAGTGAACTGGATGATCGGCAGAAATTTCTGTGTCGGAACTGAGGTTAAATCGGTTGATGAAGCTAAAAAAGCGGGAGCTACTGCTCTTTTCGGTGAAAAATACGGCGAAAATGTCAGGGTTGTTTCAATGGGTGACTCAATGGAGCTTTGTGGAGGAACACATGTTTCTTCAACTGGTGAAATAGGTCTTTTTAAAATAGTGAAAGAAGAAGGAATTGCTGCCGGAGTCAGAAGAATTGAGGCAGTGACAGCAAATAACGCCCTTGCATATTTTCGGGAAATGGAAGAGACCATTTCTGAAATTGCAGATGTTCTCGGAATTGAAAAAGCACTTGTGATTAAAAATGTTGAAAAGCTTGTTGATTCAAACAAATCTCTTCAGAAAGAAGTTAAAGAACTGATGAGCCGGCTTTCTTCGATCCAGGCATCGGCAATTACACCGCTCAAAGAAAAAGAAGGAACAAAAATATTTGTAATTGACTCAGGAAAAAATAGAACTGATGCACTCTCTTTAACCGATTCGCTGAAATCAAAATATGATAATGCTCTGATAGTTTTAAAAGGGACAGATTCAGGAAAAGACATCCTCATTACCGCTTCAACAGGCAGTGCAAAAGAAAAGTTTCACGCCGGCAACACACTGAAACTGCTGCTTGAAAACTTTGGCGGCAGAGGCGGCGGAAAACCTGACATGGCTCAAGGCGGAGCTGAAAATATCGATTTTGAAAAACTTAAAAGTCTTGTGGAAAATTTATAGCCTCAGCGGAATTACTCTTCAAAAGGGCAAATTCCTTCTTCCTTACAATAGCATTCCATGTCTCTTAATATTAACGGTGTTGAATTTATTTTCTGATACAACAGCCACTTTCCTTCAAATTCTGAAAAACCATATGGATATCTTGTAGTACCATCAGGATAAACAGCATCATTTTCCATTTTCTTCATGCAGTATTTTTTCTTCTTATCAAGTCGGTAATAACATAACCTCCCGCCGGAACCCGAATTGTCGTTATATGTCACCTCAACATATAGTATCAGATTTCCTTTAAACCCGTATGGTGAAAGCGTATAGGCGTTTTTCTGTGTTTCTGGGGTAAAATCTGTAACAAGATTCTCATAACCGTCAATTTTTCCTCCTTCTATTGCAGCTTTTACAACGCCAACACCATTCAGATTAAAAATAAATTCCGAAGGATTGTCTTTGTTGAATTTTATCATCGACATTGTCTCGCCTTCACGATTTATTTTCATGCAATCTGAAAATGATTTAGGGTTTTTTGACAGATCACAGACATAACCATTCTTTTCTTCATCGCAAATTCCAAGATAATCGTCTGCAATGTTTGTATATCTTGCTGTCCCTTCACCCAGCGCCGTCCATTTCCATTCCCCTACTTTCGCATAAGACATTTTTTTGCTGCCCGGTTCACTTATGTTGGCAAATGCCCATTTATCATTCAGAGCGGGTTCATAAGGAAGCTGTTTTACCTTCTTGTTGTAGATAA
>ENA-UPXM01002608-UPXM01002608.1-activated-sludge-metagenome-genome-assembly--contig:-NODE-2608-length-20925-cov-5.463201_pt1 | contig 20925 bp, 15 predicted proteins | sample MGYA00238178_ERZ772708 | MGnify/ENA primary metagenome ERZ772708 (study PRJEB29002, sample SAMN05720212) | activated sludge metagenome | isolation source: anaerobic digester from wastewater... | reverse complement strand
TCGCTGCTCATGCCTTGCAGGTTGAAGTTGATGGCAAAACCGGGGTTGCCCGGCCGGTCGTAAAAGGAGGCGGTTACACTCCAGCACTGGTGGCGGTATTCCATGGTATAGACCGAAGCCAGAAAGCCGGGCTTGTCCAGTGAATATCTGCCGTTGTATTTAAGCGTGAACGGGTCGAAATACTTGGTGGCGAGCTGCATTTCAGCGTATTCAACGGATTCTGACGGCTGGGTGGAGTTTTTGGCCATACGGTAGCTGAATGTGGCCATGTCGCCCTGGTTGTTTTTGAAGGCAAGGCCCGGGGCAACAGAGGAGAGTTGCCGTGCGTAGATATCATAACGGGCGTCGAAGAGCAGCTTGGCGTACTGTGCGATCCTGGTCTCGGACTCAAGGATCACATCCGTGAACGGTTTGTTGCGATCACTCATCGCCAGCACGTCACGCCTGCTGCCGTTGATGCTGTAGCCCTGATAGAGCCTGACCCTGCTCAGGTCCAGGTATTCATGGCTGTCGCCCGTTTTGTATTTGCCGCCCAGATGGCTGGTGAATCCGTAGTAGATGATGTCCTGATGCACCAGGCGGTCGCTGTAATCGTAATAGGGCAGGCTGGACTGGTCACGCTGGTCGGTGTGATGATAGGAAACCTCCGGTACGATCTCGTGGCGCAGTTTGACCAGCCTGTCGAACCCGGTTGTGTAGATCCTGGAAAGGGAGCTGTTCAGACGGGCACCCATGTCGGGAATGATGTTGCCGTCGCTGGCTTTGACCATACTGCCGGCGGTTGAGTCTGTGCTGTTGTAGCCGCGCAGGTAGGCGCCGCCATAGGCGGAGAAATGCAGGTATCCGGGCAGCCCGGTGACCAGTGTCAGGCGCGGGAAGGCGACGATGCGCTGCCCTTTCAGTCCCTTTTCCCGATAAAAGTTGCTTGCCGTGGCGTCAAAGTCGAAATAGAGCGGGGTGGACAGTATCCGCTGGCGGACGGCGGCCAGCCCGATCTCCGGCAGGTACTGCAGGGTGCCGGTGTTGCTGCCGCTGTAATAGTCCTGTGTGTATCTTGCGCTGGCTGTCAGGGCATAGTGCCGCCAGGTTTTGAGAAAATTGATCGAGCTCTCGCTTGACTGGCGGTTGTACTCACCGATCTTGAGGGCGTAATCGGTCAGGAAATTTCGGTCTGAGTTGATGTTGATGGCGGAACGCAGGTTCATGGTGTCGGACAGTTCTTCATAGTGATCCTGAAAAAACTGTCCGCGCCACATGGATCTTTTGGTGTCGTGGATGATGTAGCCACCGATCGAGCCGCTGCTGCCCCTCTTGCGCAGGTAGCGATAGGTGGCTGCCAGACCGACCCCGCGGCTGGTGAGGATGTCCACGTCGAAGGTCAAATCCTGGTTTGGTGCGATGTTCCAGTAGAACGGTATGTCGAGCTGATAGCCTTTGGATTTGGAATAGCCGTACTGGGGGGGCAGAATGCCGGAGCGCTTTTCCTTGCCGACCGGGAAGGCGACCCAGGGCAGATAGAATACCGGTACGTCCTTGACATAAAAGATCACATTGCGGCCGACAGCATAGCCATTGGGGTTGACCTTCATGCTGCTGCTGCTGAATTTCCAGCTTGGGTTGGACACATCGCAGGCTGTGAATTCATTCTCCGTGAAGACGTATTTCGTTTCGCTCTCCCGGGTGAATTTCTTGCTGATAAAGGTCGTTTCAGAGCCTTTCATGCTGGTGGCGCCCTGGTCGATTTCAACCCGGCCGCTATCGATGTCCATGGTGGCGGTTTCGCCGTAGGTGGTGCTGCCTTCCCGCTCGATGATTACGTTGCCGCTGGCGGTGATGAAACGCTTCGACCGCAGCAGCACGGCCTTGTCGGAGGAAAGCACCATGCCCTGGTTTTTGATGGTCACATGTCCGATGGCGGTGATGGTGTCGCTTTTGTTGTCATGCTCCATCCGGTCGGAGTTGATGGTGATATCATCCTGTACAGCCGGGCTGTCAGCGGCAGATGATATGCAGGCGTGAAAGGTGATCAGGGCGGCAAGCAAAAATGTCAGTAGTCTGCGTATCATGTCTGCGACGGTGTTAACCTCTTATTCCTTTGAATTGTTTGCCGGACATGACCGCTTTTGCCTCGCCGACCGTGAACAGTGAGCCGCAAATCAGCACCAGATCATCCGGGCCGGCGGCCTGTACAGCCCGTGCGATCCCGTCGGCAACGCAGCCGCAGTCCATGGCTGAGCCACCCATCCCGGTGATGACAGTGCACAAGTCTTTGCTGCCCAGGGCACGCTCAACTGATGGTGTGACGCAGAAAACCGTTTCTGCCTTCGGCACCAGCGGGGATAACACCGCTGACACATCCTTGTCGGCCATTACGCCGGTCACCAGCAGCAGTTTGTTGTAGCAACAACCTGTCAGCGCTGTTTGCAATGCGAGGGCGCCATCCGGGTTGTGAGCGCCGTCCAGCATGATGCGCGGATTGCCCGGAATCAGTTCCATCCTGCCGGGCCATCGGGCTTTGGCTATGCCTGTGTTGATGTTTTCGACAGTGACCGGGATGCCCAGCGAGGGGAGCAATTCTGCCGCAGCCATGGCCAGTCCTGCGTTCCCCGATTGATAAAGGCCGGGGATGCCGGGAGACAGGCCAGACATCTTAACATGAATTCCATTGTAATCAAGTAATCCGTTGTCTTGCCAGGCCGTGTAAAAATCGACACCTGCGGCAAACATGCGGATGCCGGATTCGGATGCGTGCCCCTTGATCTGCTGAAGTGCCCCTTCGGTCTGGGCGGCGCTGACAAGCATGGTTGCCGCTTCAGCGATGGCCGATTTTTCCGCTGCAATTACCTCAATGCTGTGGCCCAGATAGTCGCAGTGATCCAGCGAAATCGGTGTAACCAGGGTCATTATGCCGGGAAGTGCGGCGGTTGCGTCTGACCGTCCCCCCATGCCAGCTTCCATTACTGCAACAGAGACGCCATGTTCAGCGAACAGCAGGGCTGCGAGTGCGGTGACAACCTCGAAAAAGGTGGTCTCCTCCGCTGCCGCTGCCATTACGCGTTCCATGGCTGCGGCCAGCGTTGGCGTGTCAATATCCCGGTCATTGATGCGGAAACGTTCGTTGAAATTCACCAGATGGGGGGATGTGAAAAGTGCCGGCTGTTGGCCGGCTGCAGCCAGTATGGCGGACAGGAAGGCGGATGTTGATCCCTTGCCGTTGGTGCCGACCACATGGATGCTGCGAAAGGTGTTTTGCGGATTGCCCAGGCGCCCGAGCAGGGCGGTGACCCTGTCGAGGCCCGGGCGGATACCGAAACGTCTCCGCGAGTAAAGTATTTCCAGCATACCGTCTAACGGCATGTCAGGCGGCGGGTTGATGAATGATTTTGAGGATCGAGGTCAACTTCTCTCTCATTTCGTTTCTGGGCACGATGACGTCCACCATGCCGTGCTCCAGCAGGTATTCGGCCCGCTGGAAGCCGGACGGCAGTTTCTGGCGGATGGTCTGCTCGATTACCCGTGGTCCGGCAAAGCCGATCAGCGCCTTTGGTTCGGCGATATTCAGGTCGCCCAGCATGGCGAAGCTGGCTGTGACACCGCCCGTGGTTGGGTCGGTCAGGATGGAGATATAGGGTAGTCCTTTTTCTTTGAGTTTAGCCAGTGCGGCCGATGTCTTGGCCATCTGCATCAGCGACAGGATGCTTTCCTGCATGCGGGCACCGCCTGAAGCGGAAAAGATGATCACGGGTTGATGTTTTTTAATCCCGCGTTCAATGGATCGGGTGATCTTTTCCCCGACGACACTGCCCATGCTGCCGCCCATGAATGAGAAGTCGAAGATGGCAATCTGTACACTGGTTCCACCAATGGCGCCTTCCACGCACACAACAGCATCCCTGGTCTGGCCCCCCTTGGCAACAGCTGCGTCAATGCGTTCCCGGTAACTCTTGCTGTCCCTGAACTCAAGAAAATCAACCGAGGTCATGCCGGCGTCATACTCTGTCCAGCTGGAATCGTCCAGCAATGCTCCGAGACGCTTGCGGACGGCAATGCGGTAGTGGTGTCCGCATTTGGGGCAGACATCCAGATTTTCTTCTACGTCGCTGGCAAGAAGTGTTGCCGAACATCCCTGGCACTTGATCCACATGCCATCCGGCAGTTTCAGCTTTTTGTCTGATGATTTGAATAAGCCTGCTTTTTCTTTGTTGAACCAACCCATGTCTTAAACCTCTCACTTAAATTCGTTATTACTGCATAAAATAAAAAACATACTGCACTAATTCACTATCCGACTTGGTAGCAGATGCGCCAGCCGGTGTCAAGCCAAGCATGGTTGTTTGTCTGGGATCAGGATATCGCCTTTTTCAGGGAACTTACAAAGTCGGCCAGCTCTTTTCGCAGCTTCTCGCCGGTGTGCTTTTCGAACAGTTTGACGATGGCGCTGCCGACCACGATGCCATCCGCATGTGGCGATACTGTTGCGGCCTGCTCCGGGGTGGAGATGCCAAAACCAGCCACAATCGGGATGCGAATGGCTTTCCTTACGGCGGAGAGTTCGGTCTCCAGAGACTCTGAAACCTCACTGCGTGCGCCGGTAACACCGGTGACGGTAACATAATATACAAAACCGCGACCCACCCGGGCTACCTCTTTCATGCGTGCCGGATCGGAAGTGGGGGTCAGCAGAAAGATGGTGTTCAGCCCGTGGCGGTTGGTTGATTTCAAAAACGCGCCTGATTCCTCGGGTGGCATGTCGACCAGCAATACCCCGTCAATCCCGGCTTCCACAGCATCTATCGCAAAACGTTCGTATCCGTAGCAGAATACCGGGTTCAAGTAGCCCATCAGGATAATCGGTATCTGCGATCTGCTGCGTACCGAGCGGACCATGGCGATGATCTTTTCCAGGTCAGTACCGGATGCAAGTGCCCGTTCGGATGAAAGCTGGATGGTCGGACCGTCAGCCATGGGGTCTGAAAAAGGCATGCCCAGTTCAATGATGTCAGCGCCTGATTCTTCCATCAGGGGGATCAGTTCTTCGGTGGTTGCAAGATCAGGGTCGCCAGCAGTGATGAAGGTGACCAGGGCCTTGCCCTGCTTGCCTGAAAGCTGTTCAAAACGTGTCGCAATTCTGTCCATGGTTGTCAGTTCCATTCAGTGTGAAAATTTGGTTATTCCGATCAAGATTCAGGGTCTTTTTGTAAAACCGCTCTGTTCGCCCGTATAGATGCTGGCAAGCGTCAATTCATCCAGGGCGCCTGGCTGGTATTCCTTTAGCAGTTGAAGGGTCTCTCCAACCTCGTTGCAGCCTTGGCAAATCTCTTTGCCCAAGTTGCGGAGAGAGGCGGAAAGGTCCAGCTTGTTCAAGGATGATTCGGCAGCCAGAGCGGCAAAGTTACCATAGCGTTGGGCTGAGCCGCGCATGTGCAGTAGCAGGTTTTCCAGCCGGTCGGTCAGTGCACGGATGTGTTCCAGCTGTTCAAAATCTTCAGCTGCGTGCTGCCGGTTAGATTCTGTTTGGCAGGATGGGTATGCTGATGTGGACGGATTCATGTCTCGGCAGATCTGCTGCTTCAAATCCTGGATGACATGCTGCAGATCTTCTGCAACCTGATAGCCCCGATCGGAATTCACGGCCAGTTCGTCGATGCCGGCCGAAATCTGGAGGGCTGAAACCGCCTTTTCCCTGTTCTGCTCGTTTAGGACGGCAACCTCTTCTGTCAGCATTTGTGAGGACGCTTTCAGATTGGCAAATGCCTGCGAAAGGCGCATCAGTATCGGTTCCATATCACCATGGTTCCTGACAGCAGGTGGAATGCCAACAGCAGCAGCGGCACAGACCATGAAAGGGGTTTTTGTAAGCTGGCTGTTCCGGGATGCATATTGTCCCATCTGCTCTGCCAGCGCGCCAAGCGTTGCCGGAACCTGTGATGTGGCCGTCTCTTCTGTTGGTGTCATGTCTATTGTTGAACCGCTATGTTTTGGTGTCTGGTCGATTGGCATGTGCTTGATGCTGCGCAGCAGCATGTGGCAGGCGCCGGCCAGGCCAATCAGTGCAGTTGTCGCAACTGCAAGTAGCACCAGGCTGAAACGGTTATCCACTGACGTGCTGTTGCTGGCTTCTTCTGCTTCACGGTGCAATTGCTGTTGCAGCACACCGAGGGTACGGCCGATACTGTACTGCCGCTGGGTCTGAATGCCGGTTGTCAGATATGTTACCTTAACGATGTTCTCACGGGTGGCGGCTGGAAGGATCTCTGACTGAAGTGTTTTGCGATATTCTTTCCAGGTGGTTGCAGCCTTGACGGCAGACTCCCGCTTTTCACGCGAATCAAGTAGGCTGGTCAGCAGATCAAGCCGGTTATCGGTCTCGGATACAAGCGACAGGAGGTTGTCGATACTGCGTTCTCCATCGCGGGCGAGCAGATCGGTTTCGTTGTTGATCTGATAGAAGGTGGTGTTGATCAGTGTGATCAACTCTGCGGCCGAAGAATTTCGCCTGATGAGCGTGCCGGAGTTTTTGCTTTCCAGATTAACGGTGGTCTGTAATAGGGCATATGACACAATCAGAAGCAGCGCCACCATGGACGAGGCATACAGCAGTCTGACAAGGAACCTGATTCGTGAGGTTTTGCCGGTTTTGCTGTCTGATAATGTAATCACGGTGACTCCGGACCGAAAAAAAACGCTATTGTTGCGTGAGATGGATAAAATGCATGTGTTTCTCAGAGATTAGCAGCATGAAAATAAACGAAATATATCAGAGCGCATAAAAGCATTTCAAGGAAAAAGGCCTTGCAGTCAACCTCTGCAACGGATTTTCCAAGGTTGTACAATTGTGCTTGAGGGGAAATACTGCGTGATCCGCTTTGTAGGAGATGAGAGAAGGCGGCGCTATAACGGCGCCGCCTTAGGTTTGTTTGGAAGTGTCAGCGGGTTGTTCTGTCTGTATCCAGCATGGCAAGCTTGCTGGACTGCCTGTCAAGCTCATCCATCATGGACCGCCGTATTTTGGCCAGTTTCCGTGAGTATTGCTCTGCCTGAGGCCCCTGCCCGCAGTACAGCTTTTTTGCCTTATCCAGGTTGCCCTGGGCCATCTGCAGTTTGCTGTAAAGCTCTCTGATAGCCGCTTCGGCACATTTTTCGTCATTGGCCATGTCGCGGGTCGTGTAACCATGGCTTTTGGCCCTGGATGGCATCAACTGCCAGACACCCAGAGCGCCTTTGGATGACACCGCTGCGCCGGATAGTTTGTGGCCTCCGGTTTCAGCCAGCGCGATCTCTGCCAAGTCAAAGGGTAGGAAAGGTGTGCCAAGGGTCTTGGTGAAGCAGAGTGCAGCTAGTTGCCGGGCACGATCAGGTGTGGTGTGGTTTTTGAAAATGGTTTCGATGACTGCTACCTGGCGCTTGCGCTCGCTCATCGAGATGCCCTTTTCCAGCAGACTCTTGATTTCGCGGTCAAGGGATGTCTCGGTTGAAATGGTGGCGGTCAGGTTCAGTTCGGCCTTTTTTACTGGTGCGTTTTCACATGCTGCCATGAACAGCAGGAATGGCACGATAATCAATAGTTTTCTCATAATTGGATTTGGGGGTGGTTGTGTCGGCTTTGCCGGACCGGCATCTGTGTGCCTTGTGGTTTTGGTGGTCTGTTCCGGCTGGGAACTCCTTTCATTTGTATTTCCTGCTCTCAAAAAACCAAAGTCCCGGAGGTCCGAGACTTTGGAATTGATCAACAGGTTGATGATGCTTATACAGTACACCGGTCTATTTGTCAAGTTTGCCGGGGTAACTACCCGATATTACAATGTAACATGCTTGATTTAACAGTAATGGCTGTTATGTGCCATATTGCTGACTCAGAAGTGTTGGCTGTGAAACACAGTAGCCTGGATTTGAAAATTTGGTAGGACACTGCTAACTGGTTTGAATCTGGAAACCCTGGATGTGAATTGAGAATTTTTGATTTGGAAGGTGGGACTATCTTCCGGAAAGATCCTTGAGGGTTACACTGGCCAAGATATCGCGTATCCGTGCCTGGACATCGACCCAAACCGGGTGCACCTTGCAGAAGGAACTTCGGTCGCACTCACCAGGGGCACTAACGCACCGGTTTGGTGTAATTGGGCCTTCTACCGCTTCCACTACCTCTAACAGGGAAATGTTTTCAGGCGGGCGGCCCAGAACGAATCCACCGCCGGTTCCGCGGTAGGACCTGACCAAGCCGATTTTGCTGAACTGTTGAAATATTTTGGCCAGAAAGGTTTGTGGCACATCCACAGCTTCGGCGATCTCGCTCAGCAGGCAGACCCTGTCTCCCGGTCTGGTTGCCAGATATACGATTCCTCGGACAGCGTATTCACCCTTGCGTGTCAGTTCCATCATGAGTTAAGTCCCCTAAAAAGACAGTTTAAGTCTTTTTAGGGGTTTCAAGTGGCAAAGTCAACACAAAACAGTACTCCAATCCATAATCACAAGATGATCCATACGCTGACTAGCTGTCCAGCAGCCTCCGGATCCTTCTGAGTAGTTCGTTGGGTTTGACTGGTTTCATCAGGAAGTCGAATGTGCCTTGCAGGTCTCCCTGGCGCTGAATGATATCAGGTGCATAGCCGCTGCAGAACAGCGCTTTTACAGAGGGCTGAAGTTTCATGATTTCGTCGTAGGCAATCTTGCCGCTTTTCTGCGGCATGATCATGTCAAGGATGATCATGCTGATACTGTCCTTGTGCTGAATAAATTTATCCACGGCGTCCTGTCCGTTCTCCGCCATGATGACCTTGTATCCGAAGTGGGTCAGGATGTTTTCCATCAGCTCCCTGACCGGCGCCTCGTCTTCAGCAACCAGGATGGTCTCGCTGCCACCTGGCGGAACATCTCGCTCCTGTGTAACAGAATCTTTGGATAATTCTCCTGATTGCTCGATCAGCGGCAGATGGATCTGAAATGTGGTTCCGATACCCGGCTCGCTGTAAACACTGATACATCCATTGTGCTGCTTGATGATGCCGTAGACCATTGGGAGGCCCAATCCGGTCCCTTTACCGGCTTCTTTGGTGGTGAAAAACGGTTCGAAAATGCGCTTGCGTGTTTCTTCATCCATACCGCTACCGGAATCGGATACTATGATAGTGGCGAATTCGCCAGGGCCGCAGTTGTTGTGGAGCATGGCAAAATGCTCATCGAAAGATTCCTGCCTTGTTATTATTGATAGCAGGCCGCCTTGCGGCATGGCGTCGCGGGCGTTGGTGGCCAGGTTCAGGATCACCTGTTCGATTTGGCCGCTGTCTGCAAAAACGGGCAGTCCCTGATTGCAGAGGTTGAGTTTGAACTCTATGTCTTCCCCGATCAGATTGCCCAGCAGTTTTGTCACGTTGGTTACTATATTGTTCAGGTTATGATAGTGCTTGATCATGATCTGTTTACGGCTGAAGGCAAGCAGGCTATGGGTCAGGTTGGCCGCCTTCTTGGAGGCGGTCAAAATGTTATCCAGCATCTTGGCCTCGTTCTCTGGCAGATGCAGTTTCATCTGTAGCAGGCTGGCAAAACCGATCACCACACTGAGAACGTTGTTGAAATCGTGTGCCAGGCCCCCGGCCAACTGGCCGATGGATTCCATTTTTTGTGACTGGAGCAGTTTTGATTCCAGGGACTTCTGTTCGGTGATGTCATTGGCAATGGACAGGAAACCGGTTATCTCTCCTTTGGAGTTGCGCATGGCGGTGATGGTTACCAATACCAGGATATGCTTGCCATCCTTGCAAACATATGTCCACTCCCTCCTGTCAGAGCTATGGGACATCATTAGTTCGATGATTACATTAAAACCTTCAACGGGGCTTCCCTGTTTCTCTCCGAGCTCCTGTCCACGATCTGCGATCTCTTTAGGCAGATGCATGCTTAAAATTGAAATCTTTCCGACAACCTCATACTCGGTATATCCGAGCATTTTTTCAGCGCCTTTATTGAAGATAGTAATGATGCCCTCTTGATTGGTGGCAATAATTGCAACCTCCGAGGCAGCATCGAGCACTGCTTGAAGCTGCAGATTGGCGGCAGCCAGAGTGGACTTGGTTCTCTCCAGTTCGCGTAGCCGCTGCTGCAACTCCGGATAGTAGCTTTTTCGGGCGGAGTGTTCACCCAGCCCGATAATTTGTGCTCTGCGGACTTCCCAGTCCTCCATATTATCAGGCGGCATTTTCATAAATGGTCTCGATGTCCGACAGTGAAGGTCGACGCGGATTAGTGACCATGCAGGCATCCTTCATGGCTTTGACCGCCAGTGAAGGTATGATGTCTGTTGTGACGCCGGCTTTTCTCAGTGAATTTGTGATGCCTGCCCTGATGCGCATATTGCGGATGCATCCGGTCAGTGTGTCCAGACATACGTCGTCACCCATGTTGGAGACATCCAGCCCCAATGCTGCCGCCACATCACGATAACGCTCGGTCGCGGCACTGAAGTTGTAGCGGATGACATGTTCCAGCAGAAGTGCGTTGCATTCGCCGTGTGGCAGGTCTAGCAGGCCGCCCAGGCTGTGGGCCATGGCGTGCACCGCCCCCAGGCTGGCATTGGAAAAGGCCAGTCCGGCCTCCATGCTGGCCAGCATCATGCCGTCCCGGTATTCCAGATTTTGAGGATTGTCGATGGCTTTCTGAAGATGGAGGCCGACCAGCTTGATGGCCTGCAGTGCATGCAGATCGGTCATGGCAGAGCTGGCATTGGATACATAGGCCTCTACGGCATGGGTCAGGGCATCCATGCCGGTGCAGGCGGTCAGATATGACGGCATTGTGGTTGTGGTTTGCGGGTCTATCAGGGCGACATCTGGTACGGTTGATTTGCTGACAATGGCAATTTTGACCTTTTCAGCGGTGTTGTTGATGATGGCAAACTGGGATACATCGGCAGAGGTGCCGGCGGTGGTCGGTATGCATATCAGCGGCGGCATCGGGTACCTGACCTTGTCGACCCCCTCCACATCCAGAATATGGCAGTTGTTGGTGGCGACTATGGCAATGCCCTTGGCGCAATCCATCGGACTGCCGCCACCGACGGCCACAATGGCATCGCACATGGAAGAGATGTACAGATCTGCTCCAGCCATGACCTGGTGATCGCGCGGATTGGGTGAAATGTCGGAAAACGTAACTGTTTCTATGCCGGCATTATTCAGACAACTGGTGACCTTGTCTGCCCAGCCGGCCTCCATTACCCCTTTATCGGTCACCACCAGTACTTTTTCGGCTTCATATGTCCTGGCGTACTGGCCTGCCAGATTGAGTGCGCCGTTTCCGTAAACGATCTCCGGGTTGACAAATTTTCTGATCTGGTGCTGATTTCCCATGGTGTGATCTCCTTTTGAAAGGAAAATAGGGGGAAACGTCTCAAAAAGTCAGATTTTATTGTGAAACTATAGCATGATTGCACAAAAGCAAAAGCTGAAAGTATGTGGAATCGGTGGTGCTAACGATGCCGTTTTCCTGTACCGGTTTTATTCCTCTGTTTCGAGGTGGACTGATTGCCAGGGGAGCGATCCTGTTTGCTGGCGATAGCTGCCCTGGGGCGTTTGCCTTTGATCGGTATGCGCTGGTACTCATCTTCGGGTCTGATATGTTCCGACATGTGCGCAGTGTGGACGGCGGGGCTATGCCCTGCCAGGATGAATTCTATTCGCCGGGTGGCAGGGTTAACTGCTGCCACCTTGACGCGCGCCTTGTCGCCGATGCGCAGCACCCTTTTCAGGCGCCGCCCCATCAGGGCGTGCTGCTTTTCCAGATAGGTGTAGATGTCGTCTTCCAGGGTCGAGATATGCACCAACCCCTCGACGAAAAACTGATCCAGCTCTACGAAGAAGCCGAAGCCGGTCACCCCGGCGATGTAGCCGTCAAATTCATCTCCAACATGCTGTTGCATGAACTGGATCTTCTTCAGTTCGACGATGTCACGCTCGGCCTCCATGGCGACCCGTTCCCGTTTGCTGGTGTGTTCGGCCGTCTCTGACAGGTTGCGTGTCGCCAGGCTGAGCTGCTTGTCTGCTTTGTTGCCCTGTTTCTGGCCATCCTGCATCAGGGCCGCTTTGAGTATTCGATGAACTGCCAGATCGGGATAACGACGGATCGGTGATGTGAAGTGGCAGTAACAACGTGAAGCCAGGCCAAAATGTCCCAGATTCTCGGCAGCGTAGCGGGCCTGTTTCATGCAACGCAAAAGGGCATAATTGAGCATGCGTTCTTCCGGCTTTCCTTCTGCCTCGGCCAGCAGTCGCTGCAGTTCCTTCGGGTTTACGCGCTCATCGACCAGGGCAAATTCATAACCGAAACCGTAGATGAATTCCTGGAAATTCTGCAGCTTGGCAGGATCGGGGTTCTCGTGGATACGGTAAAGGAAGGGGATCTCCCGGGCGGTGATAAAGGCGGCGACCGCCTCATTGGCAGCCAGCATGAATTCCTCGATCAGCTGGTGCGCCAGGTTGCGCTCTGCGCGGATAATGCCTTCAGTCTGGCCGGTCAGTCCGATGATGATCTCCGGTTCAGGCAGGTCGAAGTCGATGCTGCCTCGTGTCTGGCGCATCTTCATCAGGATCAGGGCCAGTTCCTTCATCTGGTTGAGCATCCCGGCCAGTTCCCGGTTTTCTTCCACGGCCTGTTGATCCTGATCAACTATAATCTGTCTGACCAGTGTGTAGGTCAGTCGGGCTGTGCTCCTGATTACGCTGGGATAGAAACTGGATTCCAGCAGCTTGCCCTGATTGCTGAAAAGCATTTCGGCGGTCATGGTCAGCCGGTCGACCTTGGGGTTGAGTGAGCAGATGCCGTTGGAAAGCCGTTCGGGAAGCATGGGAATGCAACGGTCAGGAAAGTAGACCGATGTGCCGCGCAGATAGGCGTCGCGATCCAGCGGACTGTCTGGCTTGACGTAGTGTGATACGTCAGCGATGGAGACCCACAGACGAAAGTTGTTTCCTTCCAGTTTCAGCGCTACCGCATCGTCAAAATCCTTGGCTGTTTCCCCATCAATTGTGACGGTCTGCATATGGCGCAGATCGACCCGTCCCTGCAGCTCCTCCCTTGAAACTGACTCGGATATACCCTCGGCCTCGCTGATGGCGTCTTTTGAAAACAGATGGGGCAGGTCAAAACGCCTGATCGCTGATTGAACCTCAACTTCCGGGTCATCAGGCCATCCCAGAACCTCAATGATGCGACCTTCAGCAGGCCGACCGCCAACCGGATAGCTGGTCAGTTCCGCAACAACCTGATGGCCGTCCTGGGCTAAACCGCGACCTTTTGATGGAATCAGGATAACCGTGTGCAGGCGCTGTTCTTCGGGGATGACAATCGCTCCCCGGCGTGTCTCTTCATAGCGGCCGACCACCCGGGTTGTGGCCCTGTCACTGACCGCAACGACGCGTCCCTGCTGCTTGTTGCCTCCCATGCGGCTTTTTTCCGCTCGCACTTCAACCAGATCGCCATGCATAGCGTTCTTCATGTCACGGCTGGGAATGAAGATGTCTTCGCCCCCTCCTTCGGGGGTCACGAACCCATATCCGTCGCGATGCATGGAGAGCCTGCCGCGGATGCTTTTTACCGAAGCTGTCAGGGCATAGCTGTTGCCTTTAAACCTGACCACTTCTCCGTCGTCTGCCATGTCTTCCAGCATCTGTTTCAAGACACCCTTGACGTGCCTGCCGCCGAAGTATCTCAAGATCGATGCAAATTGGGTTGATCCGTCCTGCTGTTTTAGGAAGGCCAGAATATTTTTCTTGGTCAGCTGCATGGATATTTGTCCTGTTGTTGATGATGTATGCTGAATTTGCGGATACAATTGAAAGCCCCGTTCCAAATGCGGAAAGGGGCTTTGATATGGGAGTTGGCCGTTGTACCCCTGCTCAGTTTTTACCCAAAATTCCCCGGATTGCAGCTGGCAGGTCAGAAGGCAGTATGACCATCTTGGAGTTCTGTGATACGGCAATCTTCTGCATCGCATTGATATAGCGGTCGCCCAGCAGGAAGACTGCCGGCAGGTCGTTATCCTTGATGGCTTCGCTGATGTCGCTGATTGCCCTGGAGGATGCCTGGGCCAGTCTTACCTGGGCTTCGGCCTCACGTTTGGCTGCTTCCAGCTTGCCTTCAGATTCACGGATAATTGCTTCTCGCTTGCCTTCTGCCTCAAGAATGGTGGCCTGTTTGAAGCGTTCGGCGCTAGCCTGTTGTTCCATGGCCCGCTGCATGGACTCGGACGGTTTGATGTCCTGAATCTCCACTGACTGGACATAGATACCCCAGGCGGCAACCTCTTTGGAAATGTTTTCCTGCAGCCTGGCCTTGATATGTTCACGTTCAGAAAGGGCGCTGTTCAGATCCATCTGACCGATAATTGCACGCAGTGAGCTCATTACCAGATTCTGGATGGCATATTCATAGCTCTGTATCTCATACACCGCCCGGGTAGGGTCGGTGACCTTTATGAATGCCACGGCATTGGTGATTATTACGGCATTGTCCTTGGTGATGACTTCCTGGGAGCCGACTGAAAGCACATCACCTTTGGTCGATACGCGATAGGCGACCCTGTCCACATAGGGGATGATAAACTTCAGCCCCGGTTTTAAAGTGGTAAAATACTTGCCCAGCCGCTCAACAACCCATTCCTGCCCCTGGGGCACTGTTTTTACGCCGGCAAAAACAGTGGCGGCGACGAGTACAAAGAAAACAACAAACGTAAACTCCATGGGGATTCTCCTTTTACAGTTTGGCAACTTTCAGTATTTGTCCTTCTATATCAACAACTCTGACATTATCTCCTATCTGCAGCGTGTCATCTGAATAACAGGTCCATTCATCCGCACCCAGTATGGAAATGCGGAACCTTACGACGCCTTTTTCGTAGCTGTTGGCAGTACCGCGGATGACAATCCCGGATTCGCCGACGATACCCTCTTTGGATTGTCCAGCGCCGGTCTGATTTTTGTTGGGTTTGAGATATTTAAACCACATGATTGTAAAGGCAATCGAGGCCAGACTCCATAAAATCAGCTGACCGGTCAGCGGAAATCCGGGCCAGACCGCTTTAAGTATGCCTACCACCAGTGCGCCCATGCCGAACCATATGATAGTGAAGGAGGGTATAATAAGCTCCAGGCCAATCATGCAGAAACCGGCGATTATCCAGTGCCACCATTCGATGTGCATATGCGCTGTTCCCCTTGTTTGTTGGCGTTGAGTGTCTGGAATTGTACCACACAAAAACGGTTTAATCAAAAAAGATGTTCAAAGATGGTCATCAAAAAGATATTGCCAAACGATCCGCTAATTGTGGTAATATTAGTCAAACAAAAGCAGATTATGACGAGGTGCCATATGGATACTAGCACAATAGCTGGAACATCATTGATGATGAATTTGAGCCAGACGCAGTCAGCGATGTCCATGGCCATGGTGAAAATGGCCGCTGAACAGCAGAATCAGATGGCCAACATGCTGGCCCAGAACGCCAAACAGGCCCCACAGCCTGTTAATCAGGGTGGATTTGGATTTTCAACCTACGCATGATTGATGCCAGTATATGTTGTGGTTATCAAGGTCGACCGTCAAGTCGGCCTTTTTTGTGTTTTTAAATGCACCCTGCCATGATAGATTTGAACATCCCGACTGTACGGATTACTAACCTGTAAGAATGGAGCCTGATGTGAAAAATGAATTGATCGTCTTTGCCGTATTTTTTGCCCTTTCGCTGCCGGTATTTTGCTCATCAGCGGATGACAAGCTGTTTGAAAAGCTTGACAAAAACAGTGACGGCAGCGTTAGCATGGAAGAGTTCATGAGAAGTGATATCGTCGTGGTAACCCGTGAAGATGGTAAACAGGAATTGCAGCACAAGGATTTTGTCAAAGAGGGCAAGGCTGCCGCCCTGTCCGAGATGCAGAAACGCAAATTTTGGGAACAGGCCGATCACAACCGTGACGGCAGGGTTGACCGCAAGGAGTGGAGCCGCGCCTCACCGGAAGGTTTCGTACTTTGGCGCTTCTGAAGGTTTTTAGCTGTATTTTATGACAGCCCTCATGCGCAGGCATGGAGGGCTGTCTTTTTATGTGCATAAAACCAATATGTTAAAGTTTGATCGGAGATCCGTGGTGCTGTGCTTTGTGCGTTCGACGATTATGCTGTTGCTGACTTTACTGCCGGGCCTTTTCGGCATGTTTACCTCGCTGGCTTACGGTGAGGGTGGGGCGGCTGGTGCTGCAAACGGCGTCTCGGTTGTAAAACCTGCAGATGTGTATGCCCGTTTCAACACATTTAACAACCTGGTTCGTGACTGCAAGATTAAACCAGAACCGGCGCTAAAGATGATGAATATGCTGCTGGACGAGATCGGGCAGGATTATTATCGTCGGGGCGGCAGGGATTATCCCAGGAGTGACTGGGTCTTCCCACTGGAAGGTCATGGTGTGCGATCGATTACCGGTGGTCGCAACAAGGGTTATGTGGCTTCCGGATACAAATATTTCAGCGGTAATCGCCATGGCGGGCATCCCTCTTTTGACATATTCATCCGTGATCGCAATCAGGATAGTCTTGATGACCGTATCGGCAGACCGGTCAGGGTGTTATCCCTGGGGGGAGGGGTTGTTGTTGCTCTTGAGAAGACATGGGCGCGTGGCAGTCGTTTGCGCGGCGGAAAATATTTATGGATTTACGACCCGCTAAATAAGCTGCTGGTCTATTACGCACACAACAGTGAACTGCTTGTGGATCTGGGCACGATAGTCAGGCCTGGGGATGTGCTGGCTAATGTGGGGCGGAGCGGGCTGAATGCTGACAAGCGCCGCTCTCCGACGCATCTCCATCTGACGGTGATTGGCATGCAGTCTGGCAGTCCCAAGCCGGTCAATGTGTATTCTGATCTGGTGCGCGCACGGCAGGTCAGGGCAGATGATTGACTAAACCGCAGATAAAGTTAAAGGGGGCTACGTTGTTAACGTAACCCCCTTTTTTCTGGAGCCGATTGTCGGAATCGAACCGACGACCTCATCATTACGAGTGATGTGCTCTACCAACTGAGCTAAATCGGCAATGCAATGCCTGGTTATAATGGGATGTGCACATGCTCTATACTACAGCGGATGCAAAAAATAACCGATTGCATCAGTATTGTCAATGTTGTTCAGGGGGCTAGCCCAAGTCTGATGGCCGCCATCGGACAATCTGTCACACATTTACCGCAAGCGGTACATGCGGCTATGTCGACAATCAGGGCGCTTTTTCTGCCGCCGTGGCTTTCAAGCGTAAACAAGCGTAACGGGCAGGCGGCTACGCAGCGTCCACAGCCGGAGCAGCGCAGCTGGTCGATGCACACCTGTTTTATAATTCCAGATCCATTTGCTTCCATGTGAATTCTGCTTTGGTCTGTTTTCTGTTAAAGGGATAATAGCGGGGACAGCTGGCTACAACGGCACTGGCTGTCTGTTTGCATGTACGGCGACATGAGGTGCAGAGCTTGTTTGGCGTGTTGTTTTTATTATTATCTCTGTTCATGGATGATTTATGCATTGACCAGACCCCCGGGAGTCTGTCCCGGAGGTCTGGTTATGTCATTTAGCTCACAAACCTGATCCAGCCGAATTCATCCCTGATCTTGCCTGTCTGGATGCCGGTCAGCGTGTCGTACAACTTCTGGGTCACCTCGCCAACCTCTCCATTACCGAATTCAACCACTTCATTTCTGTAGCAGAGCTTACCCACAGGTGTAATTACGGCAGCAGTGCCGCTACCGAATGCTTCGGTCACTTTGCCGCTTCTGATGTCTGCCATCAACTCTTCAATGTCAATCTGGCGTTCTTCAACATCACAACCCAGCGTTGGGGCTATTGTGCAAACCGTATCCCTGGTAATTCCGGAGAGGATCGAACCATTCAGTTCGGCGGTTACAATCTTGCTGCCGTACACAAAGAACATGTTCATAGATCCTACTTCTTCCACATAGCGTTTATGGCATCCGTCCAGCCAGAGTACCTGATCATAGCCCTTCTGCTTGGCCTCCAGGGCGGCTTTGATCGAACTGGCATAGTTGCCGCCTGTTTTTGCTTCACCGGTACCGCCCGGTACGGCACGTACATATTTGTCTTCGACCATGATGCCGGTCGGTTTGAAACCGCCGCTGTAGTATGCGCCAACGGGTGAAAGAATTACAAAGAAGTAGTAGTGGCTGGAAGGCTTGACGCCCAGACCGGCTTCTACGGCAATCATGGCTGGACGAATATAAAGCGAAGTTCCGGGAGCTGACGGTACCCAGTCCTTTTCCAGGCTGACCAGCTGTTCAATACCCTTCAGGAATATTTCTTCCGGCAGTTCCGGCATACAGATGCGGTCGGCAGACTGGTTGAAGCGGCGTGCATTCATTTCGGGGCGGAACAGCGCAACACGCCCATCAGCCCACTTATAGGCTTTCAGGCCTTCAAAAATCTCTTGAGAATAGTGCAGCACCATGCAGGACGGGTCCAGGGAAAAAGGCGCATAGGGTTCGATGCGGCCATTGTGCCAGCCTGCTTCTGGTTTCCATTCAACCACCAGCATGCGGTCGGTAAAGTGTTTGCCAAACCCCAACTGACTTTCGTCTGAAATTTTCTGTTTCATTTTATCTGCCGGCAGGGGGTAGATACTGATATCCATTGTGGGCCTCCAAAGACTGTACATGCAGGTGAAAAAGTATACGTAAAATGTGCTCTGCCTTCAAGTGAAAAACCCGATTATGCCATATTACTCTTGGATGGACGTGTGGCAATCTGCTATAGGTGTAGCATCCGCAACACCCCAGCGAAAGGCCAGCAACAGTTTATGATCGCCAGGATACTAACCCGCATAACCGCTTTTACCAATGCCATGACCCGCAAGCATCTGGAATGGATTTTTCATATTACCAGCCGGGCCCCCTTTAAAGTCGCCCTGGCCACAATCCTGCTGTTGATCTGCTCTGGCGTAATCATCTTCAGGTCGGGTTTCGAGTCGGACATTTTTCGGCTGTTCCCAAGGCATTTGCCTGCTCTGCACCTGCTGATGGACTCTCTGGAATGGACCGGCAGTTCCAGGGAGGCTTATTTTCTGGTGGAAGGTGACAAGGCTATTCTTCCGGGCGAGACAGAAAAACTGGTCAGCCGCCTGCAGAGTTTGCAACTGGATGGCAAACCGGCCTTCTCACGGGTTACATGGCGAATTTATGATGAATCCGAGGGACGTTTATTTGCTGAGTTTATTGCCTACGCCGCCAGCAATCCTCAACTCTTTGTTGAACTGTCAGGTGCCCGACAGTTAATTGCCCGTCTTTCGCCAGCCAGTCATGCTGCATCTCTGGGGCGTGTCAAGGCCGATCTGTCCGGACAGTTCGGTGGCGCTTCCACCATGCTGGTTACCGCTGATCCGCTTTATCTGCGAGAGCTGATACTGCCACGTTTGAAGGCGGCCAGTCAGTCGCTGGATCTGGATACATCTTCACCGTATTTTCTTTCCCGCGATGGCCAGGTCATGATTGTGATTGCCGAACCTGCCCGTCCGGTGCAGGACATGGAATTTGCCCGTCGTCTGGTGGTCGGGATCAATCAGGCCCGCCAGGGACTGGAGGTTTCGGTCAGCTGTGCCGGAGCCCATATGAGCGCTGTGTTGGACGAAGCGGAGATGAAGACCAATATACTGGCCTGTATTCTCTCTTCTCTGGTGGTGGTGCTGATGATTTTCTACTCCGTCTACCGCCGGCTTTTGCCCACGTTGCTGCTGCCGCTGATTGTGGCGGTGGGTGTCGTGCTTGCACTGGCTACGGCTGCCTTGCTGCTTCCATCAATCCACATCATATCCTTTGCCTTCATGGCCTTGATTATAGGTCTCGGCACCGATTATTCCGTGCATCTGTATGATCGCTATCACTGTGAACGGGTTGCCGGACGGGATATGATGGCGGCGATCCGACTGGCTGTGGTCGATACCGGGCATGGCATCTTCACAGCAGCAACTACCACGGCACTTCCCTTTCTGGCCCTGATTATCTCTGATGTTCGGGCTTTGTATGAACTGGGGTTGCTGGTCGGTCTGGGTGTGCTGTTTTCCATGTATGCGACCTTTTTTTTCCTGCCGCCGCTGCTGATCTATATGGAACGGAGGTTTCCGGCACCTTTCAGTCCGATCCCGGCTGTGGGCATGCGTGCATTGTGGCGCTGGACAGGCACACATCCCCGGCTTGTCGTGGTAGCGACAATTCTGCTGCTGCTTGGAGGAGGTGTGGCGACAAGCCGTTTAAGTTTCGATGGTGAATTGAAAAATCTGCAACCCCGTCATTCCGAAGCCTTCAAGGCCCAAGAGAAGATTGAAAGACATCTGAGTCTGGCTCCCAGGCAGTTGCTGATCGCCATCGACGGAACCGAGGTAAGCCAGGTCATGTCCGGTCTCGGCAGGGGGGGGCAACTGGCCGAACGATACAGGAACGCAGGCCGTATCAGGGGCTGGTCTTCCCTGGGTCAGGTCATCAACAGCAGGGAAGAACAACAGCAGCTTATCAGCAGTATGTCCTGTCTGGATATGGGGGCTGCTACGGTCTCTCTGAAGGTGGCATTGGAACAGGCCGGTTTCGAAACAACACCATTTCAGCCGTTTACGAAGGCCATGGCCAGTTTTGGCAAGAGCGGACCGCAGGCCGAAACAGAGGCCATTGCCAGGCTTGCGGCCTCTCCGCTGCGGGGGGTGGTAAATCGTCACCTGGTCAAAGACAAGAGTGGCTATCATGGGCTGATGTACGTCTTTTATGCGGATGATGAATTGGAACTGGAAAGGTTTGTGGCCGATCTGAAGGCCAGCGTTCCTGGGGTGAGGGTGACCGGCGTCGAGCTGGTCAGCAGCCAGTTGGCTGAATCCGTTGCCCATAGTTTCATGTGGAGCTTTCTCTTG
>ENA-UPXM01002601-UPXM01002601.1-activated-sludge-metagenome-genome-assembly--contig:-NODE-2601-length-20959-cov-6.008993_pt1 | contig 20959 bp, 23 predicted proteins | sample MGYA00238178_ERZ772708 | MGnify/ENA primary metagenome ERZ772708 (study PRJEB29002, sample SAMN05720212) | activated sludge metagenome | isolation source: anaerobic digester from wastewater... | reverse complement strand
CTTTACGCCGATTATTTCCCAAGAAAAGGAAAAAGAGCCGGAGCTTGGATGACGAGTTTTAAAAATCAGTTCCGAAAAAATGGGGAAAATCACCGTCCACATATTTCGGTGGTTTGTAATTTTTCAAAGCCGATAACGATCGGCTCAAGTTCAGACACACCAAGTTTATTGACTTTCCAGGAAGTGACCACGCTTTTCCATGAATTTGGTCACGCTTTACACGGCGTTTTGGCAAATACGACCTATCCAAATCTTTCCGGAACTTCTGTGAAATGGGATTTTGTAGAACTTCCGTCGCAGTTTTTAGAAAATTACTGTTACGAACCGGAATTCCTGAAAACTTTCGCAAAACATTACAAAACGGGCGAAATTTTACCGGATGAGAAAATTCAGAAAATTTCAGATTCCAAAAATTTTATGGAAGGTTATCAAACCATGAGACAAATTGGTTTCGGACTTTTAGATATCGCATATCATACGGATTCTGAAAAAGTGGGCGATGTAAAAACCTTTGAAGTAGAAGAAACAAAAGCGACCAATTTGTATCCAAGCAATCCCGAAACTATTATGAGTACGAGTTTTTCTCACATTTTCCAAGGAGGTTATTCTGCGGGATATTATTCTTACAAATGGGCAGAAGTTTTGGATGCAGATGCTTTTCAATATTTTAAAGAAAACGGAATTTTCAATCCGGAAATTGCCGCGAAATATAAGATCTTGCTTTCTTCTGGCGGAACAAAAGATCCGATGGAACTGTACAAAAATTTCCGGGGAAGCGAACCGAAAGTGGAAAGTTTGTTGAAACGAGCATTTGGATAAAATGAGCGATAATAATAACGAAATTACCGCCATTCGATTACTGCGAAATGCAGATGGAGAAAGCTTTTTTGAAATAGGCAAAGTACGGACTCAGCTAAAAATAAAATCGGAAGAATTCTGGTTTGCGAATACAATAGATTCCTGGCAAATTGGCGCTCATACCGCGCCACGAAAACAATTTGTCATTACTTTGAGCGGGAAATTAAAATTTACGACGAGTGATGAACGCACTTTTATTATAGAACCCGGAATTGTTTTGCTAGCGGAAGATATTGACGGTGAAGGTCACCAATGGGAAATGATCGAAGGTCATGAAAACTGGCATCGAATCTACATTCCACTCGTTGAAGATTCTGAATCTTATTTTATTAAAGATTAAATTTTAAAAAAAGAAAATACTGATTATTTTTTCGGAGCAGAATTTCTCGCTTTTGCCAACATCGGAATGGAAATAATTCCCATCACAATCATAATCACCAATTGCATTGTATGAGAAATAAAGGCGTAAGAAAGCCCGACTTCGCCACCTTCTTCTGGGTTTTTTCCCAAGGAAAGAAAAAGCGCCATAATGCCGAATTTTAAAGCCAAATGAAATGCGCCAATTCCGCCCGAAGCTGGAACCATCATTCCCAAAGTTCCGACCACGATGATGAAAAACCCATCTGCAATAGTAAAATTTGAGGTTTCAGGAAGGGCAAAACAAACCAAATAAGCCGCTAAATAGTAGGAAACCCAAATAGCGAGCGACAACAAGATAAATTTTCCTTTTTGCTTTAATTTAAAAATGGAAGTTAAACCATGAAGAATTCCTTTTGCAAAATTAATGACCTTCTGATAAATCGGAAATTGCTTCAACTTTTTTCTTAAAGCAAAAAATAGAATTCCCAAAGTGACTGAAATTCCAACAATAATAAACCATTTTGCATTGGAAGCTGGTTCAGTAGTTTTGCTTTTTTCTGCGGTTACATATTGATAAAAAGATAAAATTGCATCGTATTTGAAGATTAAAGTCAAACCTAAAAATCCCATCATACAAATTAAATCCACTACTCTTTCTAAAATAATTGTTCCGAATGATTTCTCAACGGGAACATTTTCCACGCCATAAAGAGCAGTTGAACGGGCCAATTCTCCACTTCTCGGAATGGTTAAATTCATCAGATATCCGAATGAGATCGTCCACAACGCATTGGAATTGGAGATTTTGTAACCCATCGGTTCCAGCAATAAATTCCAGCGAACTGCGCGGAACCAATACGCCAAAAGTCCAAATACCGCCGCAACAAAAACCCAAAAATAATTGGCTTTTGCAAAATACCCTGCAATTTTTTTAAATTCCATTCCCTTCAAGGCAAACCACATAAAAAGTGCTGCAATTCCGAGGGAAATAGCGATGGTTAAAAAGGTTTTAAGAGGACTGGATTTTTTAGAATTTTCCAAAGAAAAAATTTAGATCAGGAATTAAGTGAGAAGATTCGTTTTTTCGTCTGGAAAAATAATTTTGGGCTGAAAAGTTTTCGCTTCTTCCGGAGTCATTTGCGCGTATGATATAATGATGATGATATCGCCTTTCTGAACTCTTCGTGCAGCAGGACCATTCAAACATACTTCGCCGGATTTTCTTTTACCTTTTATTGCATAGGTATCGAATCTTTCACCGTTATTAACATTAACGATATAAACTCTTTCCCCGACTAAAATTCCGGAGGCTTCCAAAAGATCTTCATCAATCGTAATGCTTCCAATATAATTAAGGTCCGATTCCGTAACACGAACCCTGTGGATTTTTGATTTAAAAACTTCAATTAACATGGCGCAAATTTAACTATTTTAATCAAAAGTAACATAAATATTTTTTTTTGTTGAATGTTCTGGTATCAACCAATAATACGTTCATCTCGACGTATATTAAGTCTAATAATCATCACAATTTTAGATGATGCAAAACGCAATGCCAAATTAAACAATTCACAATTTCAAATAGAGAAACAAATTATCGACAATTATCCGCCCACCAAAGGTTTTGGCACAATTTTAGTATTCGAAAACCTCGCAAATTGGCATTTCTTTCAATTTAGTAGTTTTTGTTAATTTAGAGAAATAAATAGATTTCTTGTTAAATTTTTGTAAAAAATTTGCGCAATATGAAAAATGTTTTATATTTGCTTTAACAATGACACTAACTTAAACAAATAATAATTATGAACAAATCAGAATTAATCGATGCTATCGCAAAAGATGCGAACATTACAAAAGTTGCTGCAAAAGCTGCTTTAGAATCTTTCATTTCTAACGTTACCTCTACTTTGAAACAAAAAGATGGTAAAGTTTCCTTAGTTGGATTCGGTACCTTCTCTGTAGCTGATAGAGCTGCAAGACAAGGAATCAACCCTGCAACAAAAAAGCCAATTCAAATTGCTGCTAAAAAAGTTGCTAAATTTAAAGCTGGTGCTGATTTATCAGGAGCAGTTATGGAAGGTATGGCTAAAAAGAAAAAATAATCAATAGATTAACATACAAAATTAAATCCCGAGTAATCGGGATTTTTTTTGTTCTATAAATTGAAAATTGCTCATATTAAGGAGCCAATCGCGAAATCTTCCATTCATAATCTGCCTGAAGTTCATAGATAATCCTGTCATGAAGCCTATTCGGACGACCTTGCCAAAATTCGATTTCATAAGGTTTTGCGATATAACCACCCCAGTTTTTCGGCCGTGGAATTTCTTTGTTCTGATATTCTATTTCCAGATCCATCAGTTTCTTTTCCAAAAAATCACGGTCAGGAATGATTTGACTTTGCGGCGAAACTGCGGCTCCAAGTTGACTTCCTTTGGGTCGGGAATGAAAATAACCGTCGCTTAAATTCTCTGCAATTTTTTCTAAATTGGCTTTGATGATAATTTGTCTCTCTAAAGTTGGCCAAAAAAAATGAAGACACGCTTTATGATTGTCCTCAATTGCTTTCCCTTTCCTACTTTCGTAATTGGTATAAAAAACAAAACCTTCCCAAGTATAAGACTTTAGTAAAACCATTCTCGTTCTAGGACAACCATCATTTTCTAGGGTAGAAATAGCCATCGCATTGGCTTCGGAAATAGCAGAATTTTCCTCTGCTTCCAAAAACCAATCCCGAAACTGCTCCATCGGATTTTCTTTAATTTGATTTTCAAGAAGTTGGGATTTATCGTAAACTTTTCTTTTGTCGTGCAGGTTTTCCATAAAATTTTTTATTACTTTTGAAAAGAGGTTTTTCTTTTTGACCCTATATTTCAAATGAATCATTCTTACAAAGGTAAAATTTTAATTTCCACTCCGGATCTTTCGGTAAACATTTTTTCGCGGTCGGTAGTTTTGATTATAGACCATGATGACAATGGCGCTTTCGGTTTGATCCTTAATAAAAAGAATTCTAAATTCAAAAATGAATTGGATCCTAAATTTGGATCCCACATCGAACTTTACAAAGGTGGACCTGTAGAAAAACATAAATTTTTCTTTCTGACTAAAGGAATGAAAATCAATGAAAATTTCAATGAAATTAGCGACGAATTTTTTGTCACAGATGATTTAGAACAAGTGGTTAAAGGCCTTTCTGAGGAGACCATCAAGATGGAAGAAATTAAGATTTTTTACGGATATTCTGGGTGGGGAAGCAAGCAACTCGATGAGGAAGTAAAGCGAAAAATGTGGACCGTTGTTGATACTTATAACCTGGATTATACGTTGCCAAATGATCAAACACTTTGGAAAAACATCATGCAAAACTTAGGTGGGGAATATTTATTGTGGGCAAATACACCCGAAAACATTTCTATGAATTAACCTTCAAAATTTAACAAAACTTTAATACTGCACGGCATAATTTTACGATTCAAAGGTCGTTATCTCTATATCAATAATTAGAAAACCCGGTAAAGGACTTGAAAAGGTTGTTTCCCGGGTTTGTCAATTTTAGGCGAAACTCAATTTCCACTGGTTCACCAATTCTGAAAACCGCGCTGTTTCAAACGTTTTATTTCTAATTTTAGTTACTGCAAAGATTCCCCTTTCATCCGAAATCATGAGGATTTCTTCTGCTTTCTGGGATTCAAAAGCAATCATTTCTGCTTCTTGAATTTCTGCGAGATTGTTCTTATGAATGAAAGTCACGAAGTTTTCCATAAGCGGAGAAATATAAGCACCTTCAGTGGTTTTAGGTATTTTTATGATCTTTCCTTCCAAAAACAAAAGATTCCCGTAAATACTCCGCGCGATCCGTTTGTTGGGGTTGAGTAGAATTACATCATCTAAATCATTTTCTTTTGCGTAAATCTCTGCGTAAATATTCTCTGGCGAATGCGTTCTGATCGTATTGAGAAAATTGGTATTCACATTTACCTCTTTGATCAGATCCATCTCATTGTTGCCTTGAACCGCCAAAATATCTTCAAATTCTTGTACCTCAAAATAAAAAGAAACACCAGATTTTTCCAACATCTGATCATCAGTATTGCGATAGACCAAAAACTGGATGATTCCATCCGTAATCCCTTTCTGAATAACTTTCTGCTCAAAAAGATTTTGAAAGAATTCCAATGTATAAGAAAGTGGAATATTCATGCGCATTTTCCGCATTGAAGCCATGAGAAAGAAATAGCATTCTTCGGCCATGATCAATTGATTATTGCTTACAAAAAAGGAAACCTTCACGGCATCACCCAAAAGGAAAGCCCGGTTTATCGGTTGAAAATGCTCTGAAATTTCGCTATGTTTTTCCAAAATTATTCTGAATTTAGAGTAAAAAAATAATGAACGAGAAAATCGTTCATCATATTATATTAGTAAAAAATATCTTAGGTTGCTCCTAATTTAAGTCTTAGATTTTCAATTAAATTCTCCCAATACAACTGGTTTTCCACCTCATCACCTGGTTCACAAAAATCGGTTACAATCAGTGCCAAATCATCAGTAATATCATCAATTACAATGGTCATTTCAAAATAATTCTTGCTTCCTTCATCCTCTTCCCAACGGTAGCGGACAAAACTTTCTGGTTTGTAACGAATAAGCGTCGCTTTTTCACCTGGACCACCGTTCCAGCTGAAGAAAAAATCATCTCCTTTTTCGATCACGTCGTCGGCAAACCATTCAGTTAATCCTTCTGCACTTGCCATATACTCGTATAAAATCTCCGACTGACAGTGCATTGGAAATTCGTATTGCACTTTCGTTTTCGCCATAAAGCCTCCTATTTTTAATGTGTCGCAATATATAAATTAATTTCTGATTTACGCAACATATTTTATCAAAAACAGGAAATTTTCACAAGCCAGAAAACCAAATTTTCTACAAAAACTCGTCTTGCTGTACGCTCTATCCCCGATTCCAACCACAGGTACTGAAAGCATGATATTTATCATCGCTGGAAACCACTTTCATCGCTAGCAAAAAAAGGACGATTTTGTTTGTCGAATTTTTTTTAATGTTCGTTTAAAACTTCAAGAATGATTGCACAACCTTCCCGGATTTCTTCTAAAGATAAAGTCAACGGTGGTGAAATTCTAAGGTATTCATTACGGTATAATTGCCAGAAAACAACAAGACCTTTTTCCATGCAGCGTTTTGCGACATCCAAAGTGTAGTCCGGTGAACCCAAATTAACCGCCAACATCAACCCTTTCCCATTGATGTTTTTGATTTTTGGATGGACCAAAAGTTCACGGAACAGCTTTTCTTTTTCGGCAACTTCATTCATCAAACCACTTTCTAATACTTCTTTTAAAGTAGCATAACTCGCTGCAGCGATCAAAGGATTACCGCCAAATGTGGTGATGTGTCCTAGCTTTGGCGAATGAGAAAGCGCATGCATGATTTCTCGGGAACTCATAAAAGCACCCACCGGAACGCCGCCTCCCATTCCTTTTCCCATCACCAAAATATCGGGAACGATTCCGAAATGCTCGAAGGCAAAGAGTTTTCCGGTTCTTCCGAACCCGGGTTGTATTTCATCTAATATTAAAAGTGCCCCTACTTCTTCGCACCGTTTTTTTAATTTCTTAAGATAATCATCGGCAGGAACCAGAAATCCTGCGGCTCCCTGTATGGTTTCTAAAAGAACGCAGGCGGTTTTCTCGGTGATTTTTTCTAAGTCTTTTTCATCATTAAAGCCAATAAAACTTACCATTGGCAAGAGCGGTCGAAATTCCCGCTTATGATATTCGTTCCCAGAAACCGACAAAGCTCCGTGGGTATTGCCGTGATAAGAATGATGAAAAGAGACGATTTCTTCTCGCCCAGTGTATCTTTTTGCCAACTTTAAAGCACCATCAATTGCTTCTGCACCAGAGTTTACCAGATAGGTAACTTCTAAAGGTTCAGGAGTAGCTGTTGCAAGAAGTTTGCAGAGTTCTACGGGCATTTCCTGTGCGTATTCGCCGTAAACCATCACGTGCAGGTATTTTTCAGCTTGCGTTTTGATGGCTTCTACAATTTTCGGGTGCGAATGTCCTAATGTATTGGCAGAAACGCCGGCAACGAAATCGAGATATTTTCTGCCGTCTTTGCCATAAATATAACTTCCGACCGCTTTTTCTACTTCGAAACCTGCGGCGAATTGGGTGGTTTGAGCTTGATATTTAAAAAAATCTTTTTGCATAAAAAGAAAACTTTGTTAAAGATTTAAAACAGAGACAAAGGTCGTAAAACATTTTGCGATATTAAAAAAAAACCATCTCTCAGCAGTTTTTAATTTTAATGACTTATAAAAATTTAGTTTTTTGAAAATAAAAAATCTCAAAAAACCAGTATTCTTTTCCATTAAAAATAATAGCTTCTCCTGATTTTTGATAGGCATTTCACTTCATTTTATACACTTATCATCTTAATCGGACTTTCAAATTTTAATGCTTTTAAGCTCTAATTTTCAATCAATTTTAGCCTCTTCGCTATCGCCCATCAATAGAGCGTTTCAGAAAGACACGTACGTTTTCCTCAAAACGTAAGGACGTTTTCACTAAAACGTAAGGACGTTTTCATTAAAACGTAAGGACGTTTTTGAAAAAATAAATGAATTTTATAAAAAAAGGGTTAAAACACTCTTTTCTTGTATTCATATTCTATCTAATTTTACTTCAGTTAATCTTAAAAAATTTATACCATGCCAATTACATTTAGTGCGGTACTTAGAAGAAATCCGCAAAGACCAACCGAACCGCTTAAGTATTATGCGAATATTATAGGCGAAGGCAAAACTACGCTTTCCGACCTTGCGAAGCACGCAGCTTCTACTTCTACAGTCTCCAAAGCAGACATACTCGCCGTACTGGAGAGTACGTTTACAAAGATTGCTGATGATGTAGCCGACGGACGAATTGTGTATGTAGGTGAATACTTCACCTTGCAAGCCGGTGGATCCAGCACAGGTGTTGCCACTGCCGCGGAAGTAAACGCTACCACGATCAAAAGTGTAAGAACGATATTTCGCCCAGGGAAAATGATCAAAGACGCCCTGAAACTTGCGGAATTTCATAAGAAAAGTTGATCCATTAATACGTAAACAATTGTAAAAAGCACCGTAATGCGGTGCTTTTTTGGTCTTTTAAATTCGTTGAAATCATTATTTCCTCACCCTTTTCGGCTTCTTGGCTTCTTCTTTTGCTTTGGCATCATCGATTGATTTCTGTGCAGCATTGAACAGCGCATCATCGGCTTCATAAACTGTTGCTTCATAACCGGGAGAATCGAGGAATATATCTTTCCACGTCTTCAATCGGTCTTTTGTATTCCAGTTGAAGTCGGGGAAGAAGCGTTTCTCTCGGGAGATCTGACTCATCGGATAGATGTCGGTATTTGCACCGATGTTGCAGGAGATGATTTGTACCTTGCGATCTTCAAACAATGCTTCGATGGTTCCGCAAGTTGAAAGGGCAACACCGATTCTTTCTACTTCTTTCGTCTTTTCATTTTGATCATCGGCGTAGGTGATTGCCTGTGCGTTTCCGATGACTTTGGCGAGATTGATTTCGTTTTGTTTATAGTACACGTTCATCAACTTGCCTTTCACTTGGTTGAATTCATCTTTCATATTCAATGAATCAGCTTTACTAATGGCGAAAGCGTTGCCAATAACGCGCAAGGAATCGATGAACTCGTTTTCGGTATCGAAATACGCTTCTATCTTGTCGCCAGTAATCTGTTTCTCTCCACTCCAGGCAATTGGTTTGCCATCGAGGTGCATAATTCCGTCGGTTTCATTGAAGCTTAGCGAGTCGGCTCGTACTTGAATGTTGCTTTTGAACATGCGAGATTTTTTATAGGCACGCAGGAAACTTTTCTTTTTTAAAGGATTTTGATCATCAATTTTCTGATAAGCCAAAATTCTTTCAGCGGAGAAATACATAGAATCTTTCTCTAAAATCTTTACAGCGTAAGGCTTTTCGGTCATCATGGCAGAATCTTTCTTTTCATAGATTTCGCCGTATCCTCCTTTCATATAGCGCTTTTCTTGTGGATCGCGCAGCGTCACATTTCCTTTCCCTTTACCAAATCCTGTGATCTGATTGAAATACAGATCGTCTCCTGTAAGGATTTTGCCGTTATAATTAATGCGGGAATTCTTCTTGAGATAGACTTCTTTAGAATTCATGTTATACGTTCCTTTCTCGGTATAGATAAGGTTGGATGGATTTTTCTTATTGGTAATGGTGGTCGGTCCGTTGAAGGTTGCCGTATTGGTGTTTTGATTCTGAATAATATTTACGCCATCTACGGTATATTCTGGGTTGTCTATTTTCACGTTTCCGGTAAAATCGATCAATCGGTTTGCTAAATCGTAGTTCGCCGCTTTGGTGTACATCACATTTCCATCTTTGGCAATGGTACCTCCGGTGTTGAAATAAGCGTTGTTTGAAAGGCGATCGTAGTAAAGTGTTTCTGTTTTGATGGTTTGTCCGGGGTCTGTAAGCACCACATTCTTTCGAGCAATTCCTTTCTGTGTATTACCATCATACTCCATTTCACCGGAGGTAATGACCGAACCATCTGCATTTTGCAGCTTTACATTTCCGAGGGCTTTTACAAAATTCTGTTCTCTATAAAAGATCACTTCATCAGCAGTGAGCGTAGAACCTTGATGGAAAAACTGCACATTCCCGGAGAAAAAAGGGTTGTCGTCGTATTTACCTTTTACAATTCCGAAAGTATCGGCATGAATTAATTTTACTTTTTCGCCTTGTTCGGTGGTATTGGTCTTTTGATTAAAGAATACATCTTTCACAGCGGGCACTTTGGGTTCCGTGGGAATCTGCGCAAAAAGATTGGCACTGAGAAGGATAAAAAAAACGAAAAAATGTTTCATTAATTCTTTTTGGTTCCGTAAAAATAAAGGGAGTGTGAAGCAATGTCTACGCCAAAAGTGCTTTCAATGGCATCTTTAATACCCTGAATTCTCGGGTCGCAAAACTCGATGATTTCTTCGATTTCCTTATCGGATCCTTTTTTATAGATCACGAGATGATCATGTTGTTTATCGAAATAAGATTTTTCGTAAGAGGAAGAGGAAAGCGTTTTTTCGCCAAACTGGTGTTTTCTGATCAATCCTGCATCCAGAAAAATCTCTATCGTGTTGTAGATGGTTGCTTTGGAAACGTGGTATTTCTTCTGCATCATCAAAAGATAGAGGTCATCAACGTTGAAATGATGTTCCATCGAATAGATTTCTTCGAGAATCGTGTATCGTTCAGGAGTGTTTCTAAAACCTTTATCCATCAGATATTGTCTTAGAACTTCCTTAATTGTTGCGATATTGAGCTCTTTATGATTAGCTTCCATTAAAAATGATTAGGTACAAATTTATCGAATTTTTTATTAATGATTTTTACGCCATTATATTTGAATTCTACTATTTTTCAGAATTGTAATGTCTGAAATCTACCAGTTGTATTTTATTGGTAATAACCTTTTGATCCAATATAGGTGCAGATTCTACGACTACATTGTGCGAAGAAACTCCCCACGCTTTGAAGTCATCGCTACCGATATATTTCACAAAATTATAAAGATTGAGTATAATCTTCTCCTTCACGGTCAACAAAGTATCGTTGATATAGGTGTTGTCGATGATGACGTATTTTAAATCTGGTGGGATATTATGCGCTCTCAAAGAAGGGTGACTGCTTCGGGAAGGAATAGTGCCTTCTTCCATCATGTCTGCAAGAACATCATCAAAATAATCATTGATTCTTCTATCGATTTTAAATCCGAGCAGGAAATTAATCCGGTAAATGGTTCCGGGCATAATTTCATCAATATTGTATTTGAAAGTAAAAGGATCCTCTTGATTCACAATATTTAAAATAAAATAATGATCAGCTCTCTTCGGCTGTTTGCGAAGAATGGAATAAATGATTTTGGCTTCTACCTCATCTTCTCGTTTCGCACGACTCAAAAAGGCAAGATTGGTCGCATATTTGGGGATGGTTTCATCGAGTTTTAAATCTTTGATGATCCCCACATATTTCTCAAGTTTTACAAATTTGATAAATTTGGTTTTGATTAATCTTCCGTTGTACCACGCATACATACACACGCCGATAAATCCTGCTAAGACTACAGTGATCCAACCGCCTTCGTGAAACTTAATCACATTGGCGCTGAAAAAACCAAGTTCTATTGCCAAATAAACCAAAGCAAACGCTAGAATAAACAATTTATTGACGCGTTTTTTAAATAACCAGAACACGAGCAATATAGTGGTCATCAACATGGTGATGGTGATTGACAAACCATAAGCAGCTTCCATTTTACTGGATTCTTCAAAATGCATCACTACGATCAAGCAAAGAACGAGAAGTCCCCAATTGATTTTAGGAATATACATTTGACCTTTCACTCCAGATGGATAATCGATTTCCTGATTGGGCCAAAAATTGAGAGACATCGCTTCAGAAAAAATCGTAAAAGAACCTGTGATCAAAGCCTGGCTTGCAATAATTGCAGCCGCAGTGGCGATAACGATTCCGGGAATAAGCATCCATTCAGGCATTACTCCAAAGAAGGGATTAATTCCACCATTTTGTAATGTTTCATGATTTTTTAAAACCCAAGCTCCTTGACCAAGGTAATTTAAAATCAGCATGACTTTTACAAAAACCCAACTTACTCTAATGTTTTTTGCACCACAATGACCTAGATCCGAATATAATGCTTCAGCACCGGTTGTACATAAAAAAACGGCACCTAAAATAACGATCGCACTTGGCGACTCTACAATTAATTTATAAGCGTAATAAGGATTGAATGATTTTAGGATGGTAAAATCATCAACTAAATGAGAGACTCCTAAAGCTCCCAAAATAAGAAACCAAATAACCATAACAGGACCAAACAATTTGCCAATAGAATTGGTCCCAAACTGCTGAACGGTAAAAATTACGATTAATATTACTGCCGTGATCGCGACTACTGGTGTTTCGGGATTATATATTTTCAGACCTTCAATTGCAGAAATAACCGTTAAAGAAGGGGTTATCACACCATCTGCAACCAATGCAGCCGCGCCAATCATCGCAATAAGATAGAGCCAGCCTTTTTTAAGATTTTTGATGAGAGAGAAAAGCGCCAGAATTCCGCCTTCACCTTTGTTATCGGCACGCAACGCAATGATTACATACTTCACTGTTGTTTGCAGAGTAAGAGTCCAGATGATACAAGAAAGCGCACCTTCTATATATTCATCGAAGGGCATATTTCCACCATTTGTTCTAGCATTCACAATGGCTTTCATTACATAAAGAGGAGATGTACCGATATCCCCAAATACGATTCCTAGAGAAACTAAAACGCCAATTGCGGTGAGCTTTTTGGTATTAATATGTTGACCTCCTGCAACTAATTCTGACATTCAATAAATATTTAGTTTGCAAATTTAGATTAAATACTTTTTATGCCAATATATTTTTTAGCAGAAAGTTTTTGTTATGGAAAAAAAAGCATCTTTTAGGAAAACTTAAACCAGAGGTTTGATCATGCATTAAAAAATTATTTCAACACATTAACCATACGAAAAGTTTGGTGTGATGTTGCTTATAAAAAAAGCTCCCATTTTCGGGAGCTTCTATTTATGATTTGATATACATTGCGTTTTTTATTTCTTCTTTCACTTTCTCCAATTTCGGGAACCATTCTGCAAAAAGAGCAGATGAATAGGGAGCCGGAGCATCTGGAGTAGTAATTCTTTTAATTGGCGCATCGAGATAATCGAATGCTTTTTGCTGTACCATATAAGTAATTTCCGAAGAAATAGATCCAAATGGCCACGCTTCTTCTAAAATAACCAAGCGATTCGTTTTCTTCACCGATTCGATTACGGTATCAAAATCTAAAGGACGAACGGTACGGAGATCGATTACTTCTACAGAAATCCCTTCTTTTTCCATATCTTCTGCTGCCTGCATCGCCAATTTCATAATTTTTCCGAAAGAAACTAAAGTCACATCTTTTCCTTCTTTCTTGATGTCTGCTTTTCCAATTGGAAGATAATATTCTTCTTCTGGAATTTCCATTTTGTCCCCATACATTTGTTCAGATTCCATGAAAATAACGGGATCGTTGTCTTGAATTGCGCTTTTTAACAATCCTTTTGCATCATAAGGATTTGAAGGTACAATCACTTTTAGACCTGGAATATTGGCAAACCAACTTTCTAAAGCTTGCGAGTGTGTTGCTCCCAACTGACCTGCAGAAGCAGTAGGACCTCGGAAAACAATTGGGCAGTTCCATTGACCACCACTCATCTGACGAATTTTTGCAGCGTTATTGATAATTTGATCAATTCCTACCAAACAAAAATTAAAAGTCATATATTCTACGATCGGTCTGTTTCCATTCATGGCAGAACCGACTGCGATTCCTGTAAAACCGAGTTCTGCAATGGGAGTGTCGATTATTCGTTTTGCACCGAATTCATCTAACATTCCTTTAGAAGCTTTGTAGGCACCATTGTATTCTGCTACTTCTTCGCCCATCAAATAAATGGATTCGTCTTTTCGCATTTCCTCACTCATTGCCTGTGCAATCACTTCTCTAAAAGTAAATTCTTTCATAATAGATTGAAAAATTAAAGTGCAAAAGTAAAGATTTTTTAGCAAACCACTAAGATATGCACAAAAAAAAAGCAACTCTTTCGAATTGCTTTAATAATGTTGTGTTTTGGATTATTTTACCAGTTCCCAAGTTTGAGTTTTACCTATGAATGAGAAGGATTTCAAGCTTCCTTTTACATTTAATTTATCACCGCTTCTGGTAATTTTACATCCATATTCTTTTCCACCTTTTGGGTTTACAATTGTTCCTCCAGAAAATTCACTACCACTTTTTTTCAGCCCACGAATAATTTCTAAACCTAAAATTGGCTTATTTTTTCTGTCGTCTGTACAATCTACACAAGTATTGTGTTCCGGTTTAATGAGCAACTGGATGATTCTTCCGTAATACTTACCGTCGCTTTTTTTCGTAATTTCTACGATCGATTTTGGTTTACCGGTTTCATCATCGATGGTCTTCCATTTTCCTTCGATTTGGGCATAAGAAAGTGTTGCAAACATAAGCGCAACAAAAGAGAAAACTATTTTTTTCATTTTTAAAATTATTTTAATTATTAGTTGGATAAAAGTAACTAAAAAAAGTTAAATACCAAATTTTTAATTATTCTAAGCATACTTTATAAAATTGTTACTCCAAACTCAGAAATGAAAACATTTTTGAAGCAATAATCCTAATTTAGTTTTCTATTGATAACGCGATCCATATAATCTTGGTACCAAGCTTTGCTTTTCAATTTGCCCAATGTGATTTCTGGGGTATTCACTTTTCCGAGAAGATTATTCTCATAGCCTAAATCTTTGAAGTCATAAATCCCTGTAAAATCTTTTCCATCAAATAAATAAATATAATTTCCGATGATAAACTGCTCTACTCCACTGGAATTCACAATAATAGATTCTTCTTGCTTGTTCGAAACCAAACTTTTCCCCCAACTTCTGATTTTTTTGTTATAGCCCATTAAATCGGCTAAAGTTGGGTAAATATCCATCTGTTGCGCTGGACTCGTAATTTCGCCCTTCAGATTGTATTTTGGATTTGGGGAATAAAATAAAATAGGAATCGCAAAACGATTCATGGCTTTTTCGTATTCAGGATAACCTACTTGGTTCGTATGATCGGCAACCATTACAAAGATCGTATTGTTGTACCACGGCATTTTCTTCGCGGTTTCGAAGAATTTTTTCAATGCAAAATCGGTATAACCAATCGGCTCATGAATTTCTAATGGACCTTTCCTGAATTTTCCTTGATATTTTTCCGGAACTTTAAAGGGATGATGAGAGGAAACAGAGAAAAGCGTTGCCATAAACGGAGATTTCTTTCGGTTCAAAGTATGGGCGAAATACTGAAAAAAAGGCTCATCCCAGATTCCCCACATTCCATCGAAATCGGCATCATTATTATATTCGGTCTTCCCATAATAATTTTTGAAACCCAATATATTTCCGAAACCCAAAAATCCCATTGAACCATTCGGTGCGCCATGAAAAAAGGAAGTATCATAACCCATTTCATTCGAAACCGAAACGATGGACTGAATTTTTTGATTGGAATACGGTGAACTTGTAAAGGCATCTTTCAGACTCGGAATTCCGGCCAGAACCGAACTCATCCCGTGAATGGATTGTCTTCCGTTCGCAAAAGCATTCGTTGCAATCAAGCTCTGTGTCGCCAAACTATCAAAAAAAGGAGTGTAGGAAACGAAATTTTTAATGTCGGTATTTTTATTAAACGCACCAGAATATTCTTTCGCAAAACTTTCGAGAATAAAAATAACAATATTCGGTTTTGGCGCTGCATTTTCCCGAACATATAATTTATAAGGTTTAATGTTTTGATCAATGAACTTTTGATCTACAAAGTGAACCTCTTTAAAATTATTGGTATCAATGGTTCGGAAAAAGGAAAAAACACTATTTAAAACCACATTGGCCTGTAAAGGATTTTTCACATGGCGGTTTGCATCGACCAAATTAATGGGCCGCGTGGAATGCTTGAAATCCCCTCGAATCCCACCGACAACCAAAGTTGCGATGATACATAAACTCACCACGGAAGAGCCAAAATAAATCCATTTTTTTTCAGGTTTGAATTCTTTTACCTTTTCTTTTTTGTACAGAAAAACCCAAAGAATGATCAGCACAACAAACCAAAAAATAACGAATGGATGTTCTAAAATCGAAACGATAAATATTTTACCGATATTATTTTCATTTTTTGCCACATTCAGTGCAGCAGTAGTTAATCTCGCCTGCGAAAATTTGTAATAAATAAAATCGCCGAAATTCATACCGTACGCAATTCCATTGGTAATGAAATAAAGGTAGAAGAGAAATTTCTGGTAATATTTTTTGGTGTTAATGACAATAGGAATCAAACTCAACAATATAAAGAGCGAGTTTACGTACAAAATTGCTGTCGTATCAAACGCAAATCCATGGTAGGAGATACTGATATAATCAGCTACAGAATCTATTCTGATGAGATCTTTATTAAAAAACCAAAATAAAAACCGCGCGATCTGATAGAAAAAAAACGCCAAAAAAATTCGGTAAAAAAGGACAAAGAGTTCTTGTAATCTTATTTCTTTCATGAAATTGAATCAAAATTAGGCTGCAAATTTACATTAAATTCACCTTTCGTTATTATTTCGTTTTTTAAAGAATAATGGTAACATCAATTTTAATAAAAACCTTACTTTTGCTCTTATGAACTTTATTAAAAATAATCTCGCAAACGCTTTTACGCTTGCCAATTTATTTTCGGGAAGCATTGGAGTAATTCAATTATTGAATGGGAATTATATGATCACCGCTATTTGTATTATTCTGTCCCTAATTTTAGATTTTTTCGATGGATTTATTGCAAGAGCGCTGAAATCGAACTCAAATTTGGGTGCGCAACTGGATTCACTTGCAGATATGGTGAGTTTTGGTTTGTTGCCGGGAATTGTGATGTATAAAGCGTTAGAACCTTTCGGAACTCAACTTTTTGGAATGGAATTGCCTTTTGAAATAAAATATTTCGGACTTTTTATCACTCTTTTTTCTTGCTTAAGATTAGCGATTTTCAATTTGGATGAAGAGCAAACTTATTATTTTAAAGGATTAAATACCCCTTCAAACACCATTTTAATTTTCGGATTGTATTATTTTGTACAAGAAAAAAACATTTCTATTAATGAATTTTCCGAAACTCCGATTGTTTTAATCTTCATCACTATTATAAGTTCCTGGCTTTTAATTTCACCCATTAAAATGATTGCGATGAAATTCAAATCCATGAAATTAGAAGACAATTACCCGAAAATTGCATTGTTATTTGGCGCTGTATTGATATTAATCTTATTTAAAACCATTGGAATTCCGCTGGTAATTTTATATTATATTTTAATTTCAATCGTTTTTCAAAGACAATTGAAGTAAAATTTTGAAATGATCACATTTTCAAATTATCGCATTTTCAAATCATCACATTAAAAAAAATGAATTTAAAACTCCATAAACCGCTTTGTGTATTCGATTTAGAAACAACAGGAGTCAATGTTGCAAAAGACCGAATCGTAGAAATTTCTATTTTAAAAGTAAATCCAGATGCGTCGCGCGAAAGTAAAACTTGGCTCGTAAATCCGGAAATGTTGATTCCGAAAGAATCTACCGCAGTTCACGGAATTACCGATGAAAAGGTAAAAGACGCGCCAACTTTCAAACAAATTGCTGCAAAGGTTTTAGAAATGATTTCAGGTGCTGATTTAGGCGGCTTTAATTCGAACCGTTTTGATGTTCCGCTTTTGGCAGAAGAACTTTTGCGAGCCGGAATCGATTTTGATTTAAGCAAATTCAAACTCGTAGATGCGCAAACGATTTTCCATAAAATGGAACCTCGGAATTTGACAGCAGCTTATCAGTTTTACTGCAAAAAAGGATTAGAAAACGCGCATTCCGCTGAAGCCGATGTTTTGGCAACCTTCGAAGTTTTAGATGCGCAAGTTGGACATTACGATGAACTTCCCAATGATATTGCAGGTTTGAGTGAATTTTCTTTTCACAACAAATTCGCAGATTTAGCCGGATTTATCGCTTTTGATGACGAAGAAAAAGAAATTTTCAGTTTCGGAAAATACAAAGGTCAACGAGTGAAAGAAGTTTTTCAGAAAGATTTGGGATATTATGGCTGGATTCAAAATGCAGATTTCCCTTTGTACACGAAGAAGATTTTGACCGGAATTCAGCTCAGAAGTAAATTTTAGAATGATCAATTCCTAAAACATTTCAAACTTATGGCAACTCTTGTTCAATTTAAATATTACACCAACAGTCTTGAAGCCAATCGCGACAAGCAGATTTTGAAGAATAATGGTTTGGAAAGTTTTATTGCCAATGAGCAGACGATCCAATCAGACTGGCTTTTATCGCAAGCTTTGGGCGGAATTCAACTGCAGGTTTTTGATGATGAAAAAGAAAAAGCAATAGAAATTATAAATAATTTCTTAGAAAACGAACATACCAGTTTAGAAGTTGAACATACCATTTTGAATCCTGAATTTGATTTTACTTGTCCGAAATGCGGATCAAATCATCTTTATCGCGATGAAAATCCAGGCGGATTATTTGGAGTTTCGCTTCTGGTATTAGGATTTCCCCTCAAAGCACCAAGTCATCTTTATCATTGTTATTATTGCAATAATGAATTTCAGGCTTAAAGATTAACACTACAAATAACTCCATCATCTACATTTTTTTTTGATATGAAAATAATTTGCATCGGCAGAAATTACGCAGAGCACGCCAAAGAATTGGGCAATGAAATCCCAGAAAACCCCGTTATTTTTATGAAACCGGATACTGCGGTTTTAAAAAAAGGGAGCGATTTTTATATTCCTGAATTTTCAAATGACATTCATTACGAATTGGAAGTGGTTTTGAAAATTTCGAAAGGCGGAAAATATATTCAAGCAGAAAATGCCGATAAATACTACGACGAAATTGGTTTAGGAATCGATTTTACCGCTCGAGATCTTCAAAGCAAGTTGAAAGAAAAAGGACTTCCGTGGGAATTGGCAAAAGGTTTTGATGGAAGTGCGGTTTTATCTGATTTTTACAAAAAAGAAAATTTCGACCTGAAAAATCTGAGTTTCTCTTTAATTAAAAACAAAGAAAAAGTTCAGGACGGAAATACTTCAATGATGCTTTTTTCGCCAGAGAAAATCATCGAATTTGTTTCCCAGTATTTCACCTTGCGAGTTGGTGATCTCATTTTCACTGGAACGCCAAAAGGAGTTGGGAAAGTAGAAGAACATGATATTTTAGAAGCATTTCTGGAGGATAAAAAACTGTTTGATTTAAGGATTCAATAAGTCTTAAAAAAACATAGGTCATTGTTGATAAATGTCACAGTCTTTTTTATTACGGGAAAAAAAACGTAACTTTAATCAATAAAATTAAATAAGATGATCAATATTATTTTACCCGTAGATTTCGGTGATTCTACAGATGCTCTTATTAACGGAGCTATAAAATTCGCAAAAGAAATTGGAGGAAAACTTTCCTTAGTCCACGTTGCACCTGCAGATATTGGTTTTGCAATAGGTGATATGGGATTTCAATATTTTCCGGAAGTTGAACAGAATGAAATAAAACAAGAGCTTCAAAGCCTTAATAACCTAGAACAGCGTATTCTTGCAGAAGGTGTTGATTGTGACCACTTGCTGAAACAGGGAGTTGCAGGAGACATCATATTAGATTATGCAAAGGAAAAAAATGCGGCATATATGGTGATGGGTTCTCACGGCAGAAGTGGCATCTATGACGTATTTGTAGGAAGTTTAACCAAAGAATTAACGCGCCGTGCAACGATACCGGTTTTGGTAATTCCTATCCACTAAGAACATTAAAAATTTAGCAAAATAAAATCCCGAAATTATAGCAATTTCGGGATTTTTATAATAAAAATAAGTATCAATTATTTAGAGCTCCTTTTTGTGAATTTTTGGGTCGTAATATGGGAAATGACCTTCTGTTGGTGAAAAATATTCTTTGTCTTTATCTCCGCCCAAAGTAGACATCAAAACATAACACCAATAGCAAAATAATGCTGTTGCAACGAAGAATAGAATCCAGTTTACAAAATTGGCTGCAAAGTCGAAAAAACCGAAAGACCATATGAAAAACCTGCTTATTAATAGAAATATTGATGTCATTATTTTCCTTTTTTAAATTAACTTTGCACAAATTTATAAAAAATGTTTCGATTACTTTCAAAAGAAAGCAATATTTTTTCGATACCTGTTTACATTGGCGTTCTACTGATCATCGTAATTGGATTTAATTTTCTCGACTTCAACACTTTAGATGTTTTTTCGGCGGTCATTACTTTTGCTGGGATTGCTTTGGGATATTTCTGTTTTAATGCAATTGCGCTGAATTACCAGTCGCATCTGCCTTTATTTCTCTACACGGTCATTATTTTCTCTTTATATCTTGGTGATTTAGATATTGGCATTGCAGTTTCGCTTTTTACGAATTCGATTATTCTGTTGCTTTTAACCAATGTGGATATGGTCGTGCGTAAAAATTCTTACATTTTAGTAGGTGCAATTTTAGCGATCAACTTTATTTTTCTGCCCACAACTTGGCCGATGACATTTTTTGTAATTCTGCATATCATTGGGACTTCAGATAAGGTTGGTTTGCATTTCTTCCGCTTACTATTTGGGATGTTTCTTATTGGAATATCCTATTTCGGAATTGCTTATTTTCTAGGAATGAATTCTTGGAATCCTGTTTATTTTCCTTTTGGTGAATTCAAAATTTCTGAACATATTTCCTATTTGATTTGGCTTCTTCCGATTGCTTTACTGTTAATTCACGCTGTGATGGATCATTTCAGAAATTTCAATAAAAAAAGTCCGACAAGTAAGTTTAAATACACTTTTTTATTGATTTTTTCTTTGGCACAACTAATTACAATCGTCCTGTACATGGGAAATCAATATGAATACCTACTTTTGCTTGCACTTCCAACTTCCATCATATTAAGTAGAATGCTTAAGTTTTTA
>ENA-UPXM01002592-UPXM01002592.1-activated-sludge-metagenome-genome-assembly--contig:-NODE-2592-length-20990-cov-14.443468_pt1 | contig 20990 bp, 11 predicted proteins | sample MGYA00238178_ERZ772708 | MGnify/ENA primary metagenome ERZ772708 (study PRJEB29002, sample SAMN05720212) | activated sludge metagenome | isolation source: anaerobic digester from wastewater... | reverse complement strand
TTGTCGTAACCTGCTCCGGCACGGACCACAATCTTTAATTTTCCGGCTGCTTCAATAACCTGACGGTCGATGATATCGCTGCGTATAATTACACCATCAGCTTGGGATACAACTTCGATGAGGCTGTTTTTGTCGGTGTATTTTTCCAACAGTTCAAAACCGAAACCGGCTCCCTGTATTATTTCACGTATGCCCTCGACGGCAACAGGAGCAAAAGGTTTTTCAGTAGCAACTAATATCTTCATAATTATTTTTGTGTTTTTAATTGTGCAAAACTTCTCATAGTGTCTACCAGCGCCTGTACACTAGCTAGAGGCATGGCATTGTAAATGGAAGCACGGAAACCGCCAACCGAACGGTGGCCCTTGATGCCCACCATGCCGGCTTCGGAGGCGTATTTGTCGAATTCATCCTCGAGATGTTCGTAACCTTCGGACATTACAAAGCATACATTCATAAGGGAACGGTCTTCTTTGCAGGTAACAGTACCTTTGAACAAGGGATTGGTGTCGATTTCTTCGTACAACAGGGCTGCCTTTTGTTTATTCATCTCATGTATGACTTCGATGCCGCCGAGTTCTTTGTACCGGAGCAAGGTTTGCAAGGCTGCGTAAATGGGCACCACCGGAGGAGTATTGAACATGGATTCATTTTCGACATGGGTTTTATAGTTGAGGATGGTCGGAATGGGACGACTCACTTTATCGAGCATGCTTTTGCGTACAATTACCAAAGTGACACCCGAGGGAGCCAGGTTTTTCTGTGCTCCGGCAAAAATCAGTCCGTAAGAGCTGAAATCGATGGGGCGTGAAAAAATATCCGAAGACATATCGGCAATTACCGGAACGCCGGGATGGGGATCTTCGTGCAGTTCGGTACCGTAGATAGTATTGTTGCTGCAAAAATAGAAGTAATCCGCATCTGAGGGAACCTGATAATTCTTGGGCAAATGGCTGTAGTTGTCGTCTTTGGAAGAACCCACTATCTGCACTTCTCCAAACAATTTTGCCTCTTTGATGGCCTTGGATGCCCAATATCCGGAATCGAGATAGGCTGCTTTGGTTTCCAAAAAATTAAAAGGAGCCATAGCAAACTGCAGACTGGCACCTCCACCCAGAAAAACGACTTCAAAGTCTTCGGGAACATGGAGTAATTCCTTAATCAAGGCACGTGCCTGGTCGCAAACAGCCACGAACTGTTTGCTGCGGTGTGAAATTTCCATTAGCGAAAGGCCTGTGCCTTCGAAATTAAGAATGGCATCTGCGGTCTGCCTAATAGTGTACTCACTCAGGATAGATGGTCCTGCATAGAAATTATGCTTTTTCATAGGAAAATATATAAAATGAATCGAAGCTTAGAAAAACGCCGCGAAATTAGTGATTTATTTTCTTACGACAAGAGTTTAGTTTTATTTATTTAGTTTGTATTTTTGTGATTCCCGTTTTATCACCGACAAGTAACTTACGCAAATGGCTAGACCTCTGGCAGAAAGAATGCGTCCTCTGACTTTGGATGACTATGCCGGCCAAAAACACCTGGTTGGCGAAGGAGCCATTTTACGAAAAATGATCGATTCGGGCACTTTGTCGTCTTTTATTCTCTGGGGACCTCCCGGTGTGGGCAAGACCACTCTGGCCAGCATAATAGCCTATAAACTGGAATGCCCTTTTTACAGCCTGAGCGCCGTCAACGCAGGAGTAAAAGACGTACGTGAACTCATCGAAACAGCCAAAAACAACCGCTTGTTTCAACAAAAACCTCCCATACTTTTCATCGACGAAATACACCGCTTCAGTAAATCTCAGCAAGATTCCCTGCTGGCTGCCGTCGAAAAGGGTATTGTTACCCTGATTGGAGCTACCACCGAAAATCCCTCGTTCGAGGTCGTCACTCCCCTGCTGTCGCGCTGCCAGGTCTATGTGTTAAAACCTCTCGAGGAACAGGATTTGCAAGAATTACTCGACAGAGCCCTCAGCAAAGACCCGGAACTAAAAAAACGCCGGATTTTGGTCGAGGAGAGCGGCCAACTGTTTCGTTTTGCAGGTGGGGATGCCCGCAAGCTGTTCAACATAATTGAACTGCTCACCCAATACCAGCCCGAAGACCCTGTAATCATCAACGACGAAAATGTTCTTGCAAGCATCCAGGCCAACCCCTTGGCTTACGACAAAGACGGAGAAATGCATTACGACATCGTCTCTGCATTTATAAAATCCATACGAGGCAGCGATCCGGATGCTGCCGTTTACTGGCTGGCCAGGATGGTCGAAGGAGGCGAAGACCCCAAATTCATTGCCCGCCGCATGCTGATTTCCGCCTCCGAAGACATTGGTCTGGCCAATCCCAACGCCTTGTTATTGGCCAACGCCTGTTTCGATGCCATCCATAAAATCGGCTGGCCCGAAAGCCGGATTATCCTTTCGGAAACCGCTATTTATCTGGCATCCAGCCCCAAAAGCAATTCAGCCTACCTGGCCATAGAAAAAGCTTCGTCTATAGTGCGTCAAACAGGCAACGTCAGCGTACCGCTGCATCTGAGAAATGCTCCCACCCAACTTATGCGAGACCTGGATTACGGCAAAGACTACAAATACGCCCACGATTACCGTGACAACTTTGTCGAACAAGACTACCTGCCTCCCGAAATCAAGGGCAAAAGCATATGGGAACCTCAGCAGAATGCCGCGGAAAACAAGCTGAAAGAATTTCTGAAAAGGCTCTGGAAAAACAGGTTTCAATAAAAACCCGGTATTAACTATAACAGGTAGGGACCGGAGAAATGGACTCCTTGTTATCAACAACACTAGTATCAACGGTAACAGGCTCAATGAGGCCCCGGGGCAGAAGCAACCGAACGGAATTCCCTGGGCGTGGTGCCGGTTTTATGCTTGAAAAAGGTAGAAAATTGCCCTGTACTCTCAAAATTGAGTTCGTAAGCAATTTCGGTGATGGATTTATCGCTGTTCATCAGCAAATCTTTGGCATGTTGCAAACGCAGGTTCATCTGAAACTGAGCCGGCGAAATACCTGTGTATTTTTTAAAGGCTTTTCTGAACCAGGAATAACTAACCCCCAGTTGCGAGGCGATTTCTTCGGGAGCCTGGGGCGAAGACACATTTTCACGCATCATTATCCTGGCCTGGTTGATTTTGTCTACTACCGATTTATTACTGACGACGACATTACGCGATTTGTAATACAGCAAACCCAACATATGCCTGACAATTCCGGAAATAATTTGCTGATAGGCCTGATTTTCCTGTTCGGCATAACTGATGATCTGCCGGTAAAGAGAAACAAACTCATCGTTGATGCCTAATTTGAAAATGGGTTCTTCTTTCCGGAAAAAACCTTGATGCACAATAGACCGGGCATGCTCTCCGCTAAAACCTACCCAAAATTCATCCCAGCCTGTTTCTTTACTGAAACTGTAATTATGCCACTCCTGGGGAAAAAGCATAATTATGCTTCCTGTCTCTATATTTGTTTTTGGGACGGAGGCCGATTGAAAAAAACCACTGCCTTTCACTACGAACAAGAGCTGAAATTCATCCAACACCCGACCTTGTTTTGTATTGAAAGCGTAGGAGCTGAGGTGTTTGTTCAAATAAGGATTAATACTGGAATGCGGTTTAATGCTTTGGAATCCGCAAGTGGTCACATAAAGCCCCCACTTTTGATCTGTTTCATTAACCGTCAAGTAATTAAAATGATTATCTTCGCTCAATGCCATCGTATTAAAATTCTAGTTAAGCGCCTAAATGTCAATTTTATAAGAATTTATGTCATTATTTGCAAACAAGTTTTCGTTCAGGTGCTTATTTTTGTTTACTTTGTGACCCTTATTTTTAATACCGGAAATGAAGAGACAAATATACGCTTTTAAGATTGAATTTCAAGCTTTAAACTTTAAATTAAGGTTTTTGCTTTTACTGCTGTTCTTCTTTGTTTTAGAAAGCAATGCCCAAAACCCTTTCTTTAAAGCGAGCGAACTTAGTCAAACCTGGGTGTATTATTATCCCGAACACTGGCCCGAAAATCAATGGGAAAGAGATTTCAAGAACATGGCCGGGCTGGGGTTTGAAGCCGTCCATATGGGCGAATTTGCCTGGGCTCAACTGGAACCCGAAGAAGGCCGTTATCACTTTGAATGGCTGGACAGAGCCATCGATCTGGCCGATAAATACCAACTCAAGGTAATTTTATGCACCTCCACAGCCACTCCTCCAGTCTGGATGAGCAGAAAATACCCTGAGATTCTGATCAAGCACGAAAATGGGAATTACTCCGATCACGGTGCCCGGCAACACGCCTCTTTTTCCAGTCCCAAATACCGGGAGCTGGCGCTCAGGACCATCGAAGAACTGGCTAAACGTTACGGCAGCGACACCAGAGTGATCGGCTGGCAACTCGACAACGAACCCTCGGTGCAATACGACTACAATCCGGCCGCTGCGGCAGAATTCAGAACTTTTCTGCAGAATAAATACCAGACCATCGACAACCTAAACCAGGCCTGGGGTACGGCCTTTTGGAGCCAACTGTACACCAGTTTCGACCAGATCAACATCCCCCTGATGAAACAACAGTTTATGAACCATCATCAGATCCTGGATTATATGCGTTTTGCCGCTCAACAGACGGCCTCCTTTTTGGACATGCAAAGCCGCTGTCTGAAAAAGCACATCACCGTGGAACAATTTGTAACCACCAATTATATTCCCAATTACGAAGAAGGTCATATTGGCTTGTGCAAGGAGTTGGATTTTCATTCCTACACCCGTTATATGGTCTTTGGCGAAAACAAAGGCCTGGGCCGCAAAGGTTTTCGTGTAGGAGAGCCCCTGCGTATTGCCCTTGCCAACGACTTCTTCCGGCCTATCGACAACCTTTACGGTGTGATGGAGCTCCAACCCGGCCAGGTAAACTGGGGCAGTGTCAACAGTCAGCCCTTGCCCGGAGCGGTGCGTTTGTGGTTGTGGAGTGTCTTTTCGGGAGGCAGCCGGTTCGTGTGCACTTATCGTTACCGACAACCTTTGTACGGAACGGAGCAATACCACTACGGCATCGTTGGTACCGATGGCCTGAGCCTGAGCAGCGGAGGAAAAGAATTTTGCACTTATATGGAGGAACTGGAACTGCTTCGTAAGCAATACGACCGGCCACGCGGAGAACTCGATTATCTCTCGAAAGCGGCCATACTGTACAATCACGAAAACGCCTGGAGCATCCGCAATCAAAAACAAAATCAACACTGGAACACGGAAAAACATATTTTAAGCTATTATACTGCCCTGAAATCGTTTGGTTCCAAAGTAGATGTCATCACCGAATCGGCCGATTTCGAACACTATCCTCTGATAATAGCTCCGGCATACCAGTTAATTGACGACGAACTTGTGGAACGCTGGAAAAAATATGTAGAAGCCGGCGGTCACCTGGTTCTAACCTGCCGTACCGGACACAAAAACCGCAACGGATCCTTGTTCGAAGCCAAATTCGGTGAAAAAATCAACGAACTGAGCGGAACCGAAATGCTCTTCTACGATTTGCTTCCGCCCGAAGCCGCCGACTCGGTCTGCATGGGGACGAAATCCTATGCCTGGTACACCTGGGGAGAAGTCTTCGAACCTGCTCCGGGAACCGAAGTCTGGGCTCATTACCGGGGTGATTTTTATTCCGGAAAAGCAGCCGTCGTGCACAAAAAACACGGTAAGGGCAGCGTTACCTATGTGGGCGTAGACAGCCGCGATGCCGAACTGGAAAAAGCGGTGTTGATTAAATTATACGAGCGGCTGGGCCTGAGCCGTCTGGATCTGCCCCCGGGAGTTGTAGTGGAATACCGCGACAACTTCGGCATCGCCACCAATTACAGCGATAAAAACTACGAGTTTCCGCTGCCGGCCCGTTCTGAAATACTGATCGGAGAAAAAGAGCTGAAAACGGCCGGTGTATTGATTTGGAAACAAAAAAAATAATAAACAATAAGCACTATGAAAAAACTGATCTTTCTGCTTCTCCTGTTGCCGGCCTTACTGGCCTGTCAAAAAATCGATTCGCAAAATTTGCCCGACAGGAACAAAGTTCTGGCCCTTATGGAATTGGCCAACAGCCATTTTATGCAAAAATGGCCCGATGTAGCCCAGGAGACTTTTGTACGTAACCGCTACCGTCCCAGCCATATCTGGACCAGAGGCGTATACTACGAAGGCCTGATGGCTTTGCACCAGATCTGTCCCCGCGATGAATATTTTCGTTACGCCTACGACTGGGGTGCGGCTCACAATTGGGAACTGCACCGGGGCAACACTACCCGGAATGCCGACAATCATTGCGCCGGCCAGACCTACATTGCTTTATACAATATTTGCGCCGATCCCGCCCTGATAAAAAACATCAAAATCTCTATGGACATGCTGGTCAACACCCCTCAAAACAACGACTGGTCCTGGATAGATGCCATACAAATGGCCATGCCGGTCTTTGCGCAATTGGGGCAGCTCACCGGCGATAAACGTTACTACGAAAAGGCATATCAAATGTATATGTTTACCCGCAACCGTCACGGCTCCGAGGGTTTATACAATCCCAAAGAGGGGCTTTGGTGGAGAGATGCCGATTTCTGTCCTCCTTATGCCGAGCCCAACGGTAAAAATTGTTATTGGTCCAGGGGCAACGGCTGGGTGTACGCTGCCCTGGCCAGGTATATGGAAATCGCTCCCGCCGACGAAAAACACAGGGATCAATACCTGAAAGATTTCAAGGCTATGTCCAAAGCTCTGCTGGCCTGCCAGCGTGAAGACGGCTACTGGAATATCAGCCTGCACGATCCCGGACATTTCGGAGGCAAAGAGACTTCGGGAACAGCTCTTTTCGTTTTTGGCATGACCTGGGGCATACGCCACGGTATTTTGCCTGCCAAAATCTACCTGCCGGCTGTGCTTAAAGGCTGGAAGGCCCTGGAAGAAGCCGTACATCCCAACGGTTTTTTAGGCTATGTGCAGGGAACGGGTAAAGAACCCAAAGACGGACAACCGGTGGGTTACGACATAGAGCCCGATTTTGACGATTACGGCCTTGGCTGCTTCCTGCTGGCCGGTTCCGAAATCTATAAACTGGATCTGGAATAAAATTATCAGCAACTTTATATTAGAAGATGAAAAAGTTTCTTCTATTCCTCTGTTTGAGCGTGGTCGCTGTGATGTTTTCGTACGGCCAGCGGCTTATGGAAAATCTCGACCGGGGACTGACGGCAGTGAAAGTTTCCAATGGTGTTTTTGTTTCCTGGCGCATGTTGGGTTCGGAATGGAACAACACCCAATACAACTTATATCGCAATGGGGTCAAACTGAACACAGAACCGCTGAGTGTTTCGAACTACCTGGACGAGGGAGGCAGCAATGCTTCGACTTATACCCTCGGATTGGTCAAAGAAGGTGTTGAAAGCCCTGAACCGGGCAATTACGCGGTCTGGAACAAACAATACCTGGAAATCCCCATGCGCCAGATCATCAAAAACGGCATCGACTACGGCCCACTCTACGAACTGAACGATGCTACGGCTGCCGATCTCGACGGCGACGGACAATACGAAATTATTGTCAAACGCATCAACAGCGACTTTTCGGTAGCCAACGACAGTGCCTTCAGCTATTTCGAAGCCTATAAACTGGACGGAACCCTGCTTTGGGCTATTGATATCGGCCCCAACCTGTTGAGCAGCGGACACGTTGAAACCAATATCGCTGCCTTCGACTGGGACGAAGACGGCAAAGCCGAAGTTATCATGCGGGCGGCCGACGGAACCATAGACGGCAAAGGCAATGTTATAGGCAGCCCAACAGCCAATTACCGTCCCTACATCAGCCAATCTGCCAATATGCAGTTTATGACACAAGGGCCGGAGTTCTTATGCCTTTTCGACGGAGAAACCGGCGAGCTGCTCGATAAAGTCGATTACATTGCCCGGGGCAACGTCAACGACTGGGGCGACAATTACGGCCATCGCGCCAATAAATTCTTTTTCGGCGCTCCCTATCTGGACGGACGCCGTCCCAGCATACTTACTACCAGAGGCATCTATACCCGCATAGTGATGCGCGCTTACGACGTGGTCGACAAGAAATTACAAAAACGCTGGCTGTCGGACTTTGATACCAACAACAGTTTATGGTCGGCCTACGCTTACCAGGGCAATCACAACTACACTATAGCCGACGTTGACGGCGACGGCCGCGATGAAATCGTTTACGGATCGATGACGGTAGACGACAACGGCAGGGGCCTGTACTCTACCGGTTACGGTCACGGCGATGCCATGCACGTCAGCGATTTTGATCCTTACCACCGGGGCCTCGAGATTTTTGCCTGCCTGGAAGCCTCTCCCCACTGGGGAGCTGCCTTCCGCGACGGTGCCACCACAGAAACCTTTATCAAACACGTCCGCGGTGCAGACTGCGGCCGTTGTATGGCAGCCAATGTTACGGACGATTATCCCGGAGCGGAACTATGGGCAGACGGAAAGATGTGGAGTGCAACTACCAGAGAATTGGTAGGCAGCTCCGGCGGAACACAGAACTTTGCCATCTACTGGGACGGAGACCTGCTAAGAGAAACCTTCGATTACACCAATCTAAACGATGTTACCGGCGGCTACGGTTACGGAACGCCGGCAGTGTTTAAATACAACAAGGGCAGTGTGAGCAATATATTCACTGCCACCGGCACAGCCACCAACAACTACACTAAGGGAAATCCCTGCCTGCAGGCGGACCTGTTTGGCGACTGGCGCGAAGAAATGGTCTTGCGCAGCACCGACAACAAATACCTACGCATCTATACCAGTGTGGTTCCATCGCCCTGGCCCATTTATACCCTGATGCACGACCACCAGTACCGTCAGGCCATTTGCTGGCAAATGTGCGGCTACAACCAGCCCCCGCACACCAGCTTCTTTTTGGGCGAAAGAGAAGGTATTACCGCTCCCCCTCCCCCCTGGATAAGCAACGGTAAAACGGAAATCGACGGTTTTATCGGCAGTGATCACCAGGGGCAAGAGCTTATGTTGGCCAACACCTCGGGAGCAGAAGTCGAGCTTAAGGGGCAGGTCAGTCCCGCCTCTGTGCAGGTTAATTCCCCCGGAGACTACAGACTCTACGGGACAGGGGAACTGCAAGGCCCCATGACTCTGCACAAACAAGGACTCGGCAACCTCACCATCGAAGGAGCGCAAACCTACAGCGGGAATACCGAAGTCTGGGACGGCTTGCTTACACTCAAAGGCAGCTTAGCCGGTCCTCTGTTGCTGCGTCGCTTCGCAGAGTTGGACGCCTACAACTCCCTGGAAGGAGGCCTGCAAATGGAGTACGGGGCCATTTTGCGCCCGGGAGGTTCCGGCAAACAAAGCGCCCTACGTCTGAAGTCCATAAAAATGGACAAGGGAGCCGTGGTAGAATTCAATCTTTCCGACGCCGATTTCGCCTGCGACACGCTGCTTATCCAGGAAAACCTGGAGCTGAGCGAAGGCGCTGTTTTCCGTTTTGTAAAACCTACACCGGACTCTAAACCACAGCCCGGCGACTATTTATTTGCCGTATGTGAAGGAACGGTTTCGGCCGGGCTGAGCAAAATCGTCATCGAAGGCCTGCCCGGCGTTGCCTGCTCGGTACTAAACCAAAACGACAGCCTGTTTTTGCACGTTGACGAACAACGCGCAGCACAATTGGTCTACTGGCATGGTAAATTCGATCAGGGGATCTGGAATCTGAACAATACCAGAAACTTTTATACCGGGCAAGATACGGTGGAATTTGTCACCAACGACACCGTGGTCTTCGACCAAAATACAAGCTCCAGAGCGGTAAATATCACCGAAGAAGTCATTCCTTCGGAAGTTAGAATTCAAGGCGATTTAAACTATGCCATAACCGGTAATGGCGGCATAGGCGGAAGCTCCTCGCTCATCAAAGAAGGCCAGGGGAAACTCAGCCTGCTCAATACCAATCCCTATACCGGCAAAACCCTTATCAAAGGGGGAACGGTAGAAGTCAGTTCGCTGGCCACTTCGCAGGGAGCCGGCTCGCTGGGCGCCCTGAGTTCGGTGTCGAACAACCTGACCATTCAAAACGGCGCGATACTGAAAACCACCGGCAACATCAGCATGGAAAGCCCAATGTATCTGGGACCCGAAGGCGGTTGTCTGGACATTAGCAACACCCTGACCATGAAAGGAGTTATTTCCGGCAGCACCCTGATTAAACGGGGCAACGGCACCCTCGAAGTAACTGCAGTGAACACGCACAGAAAAACCATCCTCGAAGCCGGCACCCTCAAAGTGCTCGAAGAGCCCAATTTAATCAACGGCTATTTTGGCGACACCCTGGTCTTAAACGGCGGAGTGGTGATCTGCCTGGATGGAAACAGTTCCTACAGCAGAGCCAACTGGAATATAGTGGTACCCGCCGGAAAATCGGCCACCATCTACCTGGACGGACGCTGCGAATACCACGGATCCCTGCACGGCAGCGGCACACTGACCTTGAGCGCCCCCTATGTCAGGAATTATCTTTGCGGCAATTGGTCGGCTTTCGAGGGAGTGGTCAAAGCCACCACTAAGGCTAACTCGAGCTACACTCCTTCTTTTGATTTCAAAAACACCTACGGTTTACCCAAGGCCACGCTCGACGTAGCCGCCGGCACCACGGTGACCAACCAAAGCGGAAGCTTTAAGCTCGGAGCCGTCAGCGGCAACGGAACCCTGGGCGGTTCCAACGCCTGGGAAATCGGTTACCTGAACACCACCAACAGTTTCAGCGGCACCATCACCTCTGCTCTGACCAAAGTGGGCACAGGCACCCTGCTTCTTTCCGGAGCCAACAACTATACCGGAGACACCAACATCAACGGAGGCATCCTCAGGGTAAACAATGCCAACAACGCTACCGTCAGTGCCACAGGAACCGGCCGGCTGAACATCAACAACGGAGGCACGCTTACCGGCAGAGGATTTATAGACAACAACATCGTTTACATAAACTCCGGAGGCCTGTTCATACCGGGAGCCTATTACGTGGGCGAACTGAAAGTGGACGGATCCATTTATCAAAACCCGGGAGGAGTGCTGGAATTCCGACTTAACTCGGCTACCTCCCATTCGAGTATAAAAGGTCTGAATGTAATGACTCTGAAAGGTACGCTGCGCATACTGCTCAAAGAGGGTTACACACCTTCTCTGGGCGACAGTTTTGAGCTTTGGTCCTGCAATAGCTTCAGCAGTAGTATTCCCGAACTGGTGTTACCGGAATTGCCGGCCAACCTAGCCTGGGACACCAGCGAACTCTTTACCGGCAGAGGCAAACTCAGCGTAACCGATGCCAACGGACTGCGGCTCAATAGCTGGGACGAAGTGCTCGACATACAGGTGGTCAACATCAACGGACTTACCGTCGCCGACCTGAAAAGTAAAGCCACGGAATGGGAAAAAGACATCAAGGAGTTGAACCTGGCCAAGGGTATTTACCTGATCAAACTCCAAAGCGGCAAAAGCAGCCGGATTGTCAAGCACTACCAACCCTAAGCCGGCTTAAGTTTTAAAGCAAGGGAGCAAACAGACGCATAAAAGACTCCACAAACCGTTTTAACCTGGAACGTTTTTTCCATCGTTCCAGGTTAATTTTTTCACAATCCTGCTGATATTCGAGAAATATCTCCTGAGCCCTGAGAGCGGCAGAGTGGCCGTAGATAAAGGCCTGCACTTCGAGATTGTCTTCGAAACTCCGCATATCGGCGTTGGCCGAGCCCATAATGCTCAATTCCCCGTCGACCACCATCATTTTGGAATGCAAAAAACCCCGGGTATAGAAATAGACCTTTATTCCACGCTCGAGCATCTCACGGATATAAGAGCGCGAAGCCATTTGCACCAGAGGTAGATCGGAACGTTTGGAAATCATCAGACGTACGTCCAGACCGCGGATGGCTGCCGCCTGCAGGGCGCCTGCCAGCGGTTCCGGGGGAATAAAGTAGGGAGTCTGAACATAAATGTATTTTTCGGCGCTGTAAAAAGCCTGAATCATAACGTGCAAGATTTCGGGATCGAGGCTACCCGGTCCGCTGGCCACCACCTGCAAAGCGTTGTCGCCGCAAGAAGCCGGCAAGGGAAAATACTCGTCCTCCCACAAGACTTCGCCCGACTGACGCTGCCAGTTGGACAAAAAGACCGATTGCAACTGCACCACCCCGGGACCGGCAATCCGGCAATGGGTATCAGCCCAACAGCCCCAGTTGAAACCATTCACATAGCGGTCGCTGATATTCATTCCGCCAATATATCCGATAAGGCCGTCGATGATGATCAATTTGCGGTGATCACGGTAATTGAGGCGGGCCGTCAAGGGCAGTATACGAACTTTTGAAAAAACACGTACTTGTACTCCATTATCTATCAGCTCTTTGAAGTAGCTTTTTTTGGTTCTCCAACAACCCCAGTCGTCGTAAATGATTCTGACCTCCACCCCACTGGCCGATTTACGTATGAGTAAATCCTTGAGAGCATCGCCCCAAAGACCGTTCTCAAGTGCGTAATATTCCAGGTGAATAAAACGCTTGGCTTCTTCCATATCGGCCAGCATTTGCCGGTATTTGTCGGCGGCAAGAGTAAAGTACTTCACGTCGTTGCCGCCTATCAGAAGGGCGTTCTGGATGTTTTTGAGCAATTTTACCGGAGCGGTAAAAGCCCGGGGATAGTCCTGTTCATCCAGCACCTGGTCGCTCTTGATCAGAAAAGCCTGATCTTTACCTCTGTGTTTCTTTCTTTTATAGGCATACTTCTTGGTAAAATCTTGTCCTATAAGGAAATAAGCGATCAGACCCAGCAAGGGTAAAAAAATGAGCAACAGTATCCAGGCTACACTTTTGACCGGATTGCGGTTTTCCGAAATAATCACCAATACCACACTCAGCACCGTAAGAGCTACCAGGGCATACACAATTTGCTGAAAGACTTCGTTCACAAAAAAACCTTTTTAAATAAACATAAGTCACCTAAATTTTCTCACATCGCTTCGAGAACTAGTGTTCAGCCGCAGTTACAAAGGCGATTTGGTGAGGGTGCCTATACTGAAAGAATAATTTTCGATATTGCTGTAGCCGTTGGTGGCAATGGCAGCAGCATCCGAAGGATCGTTCGGATTGAGTCCGTTGGCCGTTTCCCAGGCATCGGGAATTCCGTCTTGGTCGGTATCAGGGGGTTTAGAACCTCTGCGCAGGGTGCCTGTACCTTGGTGCGGCAAGGTCTTTTCAGTAGTAATGCCCTTGGTGGTGCCTTTGGTTCCATAAGAAACCAATTCATCGATCAGGTATTGATCTACCTCGTCGCGCACCGGCAGACAGGGCCCTACACTGTCGATAATCCAGGCCAGGGCTTCCTGAGCAGTCGTCATACTCAAAATTTCCGGATGCGGTTGAGGTCTGGCAGTAGAATTGTCCCAGGTAGCCCAATCGGACACCGGTATCGAAGCAGAATATTGATCGGCCGTCATCAGACTACCGTCAAGCAGCCCGTTCCTATTTGCATCGTGGTAATTGCCGGCCCCGTAAAAAGTAAAATTGGCATTACCCCTTGTAAACACAGGCGTTGCTCCTTCCCAGGGCCCGTTTATGAAGTAATTATTTTCGATGTGCGCCCAGGAGGGCCCTTCGGAACCGCCCATGATGTAGCAGCCGTCGCCCCAGTTGTAGACCACGTTGTTGACGTATTGATTCAGTCCCTTTACTTTGGGATTACGGGTATTATTTTCGATGAAGAGGTTACGAAACAGAGTGACACCTCCTCCGGTCTGAATCAGACCGCCACAGGAATGCGGCTGCAAACCCTGGCCAATAATGGAATTTTGAATGGTAATATTCGTTGGTTCCGTACCCCTATTACCCCAGGAGACCGAAAAGTTCTCGTCTTTGCCCCAAAGCACCGACATATGATCGAAGATCATGTTTTTGCCGTTGGCAACGCCCGCGGCGTCTTTGCCGTCGGTGCCGTCTATCCCCATACGAATACGCAGATAGCGCACGATGATGTTATCAGCGCCCGAAAACGACACCTGATCGCCATACACCTGTATACCGTCGCCCGGAGCAGTTTGACCCAACACAGTAAGGTTCTTGGAAAAAACCAAAGCCGATTGCAAACGAATCACGCCCGAAACATCGAAGACAACGATTCGATTGGGCTGGCTGACGGCATCACGCAGGGAACCTTCGCCCGAGTCGTTGAGGTTGGTTACACGGTAAATACTGCCTCCCCTGCCTCCGGTGGCAAAACGGCCAAAACCTTCGGCGCCGGGAAAAGCCAGTTTATTTTGGGCATTTACCTCTGTTAAACCGGCAGAAAAAATCAAAAACAAAGCCGGAAAAACGCGCAATATCCACTTCATAATTACTTTTTCTGATCAAGGCATCACATCCAGGCCTTCCCATTTCACCTTCCATTGGCCGTTGTTGGGAAAACCGGGATTTTTACCTTCGCTGCCGTCCCAGCCGGCACACATCATGGCTACGGCCGTAAGCAAGCCTCCGTTACCGGGTAGATACACCCGCAGACGACCGTCCTGATAATTGTGACCGTTGACCAGGTAGGTATTGGTGCGCCTATCCATAAGCAAGGCATCCACAGCCTTTTCGGGCAGGCCGATACGGGCGGCACACATGGCCGTCATGGGGTAATCCCAGCCCCAGGTTTTGCCCCAGTTCCAGTTGTCCCAAATCCAGTTGAACGTGTTGGTCATAATATCTTCGCGTACCAGTCTCGATTTGGGCATCATCCCCAGAGCTCCCAACACCGCCATGTGGTCGGAAGTGTAACGGGTGTCAATGTAGGTATCCAAGGCCGTTTCGGCAGCCAGATACAGTCCGTCTTTGTGCGCCAGAGGCGAAAGCTTGTCCAGCACGATCTCCCACTCCATGTTTTTGGGCAAACCCAGACGCAAACGCCATTGCTGAGCCACACTCAACGCGTAATACCAGTAAGAGAGTTCAAAGGGAGAATTGACGGTTTCCGAAGCCCTCAGGGTTTCCTGCGCCGGAATGGCCCCTTGCAGGATGTAGCGGTCTCCCATTCCGTCGTAATCGGCAAAATCGGCCATAAATTCGGCCGTTTTAAACACCAGGTCGCTGTAGTCGGCCAGGACGGAACTGTCCTTTTGGTGACGGAACAACAATTCGGCCATATAAATGATATGCGGTTGTTGCCAAATCAAAAAGGAGCCCACCTTCGAAGGAGCTTCTATAGCCGAAGGATCGGTCATTTTCATCCAGCGCACTCCCTTGAAGCCCTGACGTTGAGCAATATTAGCGGCATTTGCTTCTGCTGTACGGTACCAGTCGAGACTGCGCTCCAGCAATTCGGGACGTCCCCAGAGAACAAAATGCACCCCATGCCACCAATGCATTTCCAAATGGAACTTACCGTACCAGGTGTTATACGTGAGCCCACTTTCCTGAGGCGGATAAACACCGGCACATTGAATGGCCATCAAATATTGTGAGAGCACCACCCGGCGTTCCAGCTCCGGCGCACGGGGATCGGTACAAGCCGAAAAGTCGACGGCGCCTCCGTTGAGCCAAAATTGGTTCCAATAATCCGAGGATGCCTGAGCCACCTGCTCCGATTCGGGGCAGGCCGGTAATTCGGAAGAATCGAGCAAAGGATTACGATCGAGGAAAAGGCAGGTAAAACTCAGCTTTTCGCCGGCGGGTTGCAGGTAAAAATGATGTGCCTCGGGGCCGGAGCTAAATTCGGCCTGCTCCTTCCAACACAACAGGACGTAATAGCTGTCGTTGTCTAAGCGACGCTCCAGCAAGACAACTCCGGGCTTCTGAGCCAAAACTTTGGTACTGTGTTTGCCGGGGCTGTTCCAATCGCAGGCGTCGTCGCTATGGTTGCCGCTGGGGTAAGGAAATGCCAGCCTCAGGCGGAGGTCGCCGCTAAGGAACATGGACGATTCTATGGAAGAAGCCATCATGTCCATCTCCGGGTGGCAATAAGATTGAGTATGCACGCTGAATTCGCCGGCTTTGAATAAGGAATTTATTCTCCCGTTCCATAAATCAAGCTCCTGATTGATTTCACTCAAATCTTCGGGCCGCATAAGCTCTCCCTGAGGATTGCGCAATTCCAGGCCCACCACACCCAAATGAAGGCGATGAGGATTGATCCTGAAATAATCGGCAGCAGCCTGCGGACGACCTTTTTCGTTGAACTGCACCGCATACAATTCTTCTTTGCCTCTGAAATTGTAGGCCCTGAGCGTTTCTTCGAAACGGTATTTTCGAGTGTTGGGGAAACTATGCCAGCCCCATTGCGACTGAGTGCCCAGAGGCACTCCCTTGCTGTATCGTTCGGGAAAAGTCTGCAAACCGGTAATGTCGACGGTAAAAGCGAAATTACCGTTACCCAACGATAAAGAGGCCAGGGAATCGAAAGCGTTCACCTGTACTTTATTCCTGTCGACCAAAGCTTTGCGATCGATAGACTCCTGTCCCGCCTGCTGACAGGACACAAAAACTCCGAGCGCCAGGGCGGCGGTCAGTAAAAGATTTTTCATGTTTGGCATCTGTTGAGGTCTGTGTTTTTTATTCTGTTAAAAAAATTATTCCTGGAGCAAGGGCACATTGACGGTGTTTTGTATGTCGGGCATCTCGCCTTTCTCGCTGCCTATCCACACATTTTTCAATTTCCAGTCTTTGGCCCAGTATATACGACCAGCTTTGGCTCCGGTGATATGTACATTATTCATGTAAAATTGATCGATGGTCGAATTTTCGGCTCCTTCACAAGTGATGGCCACCGAGCAACTGTCGGCTTTGATATCGGTAAAATGCACATTGCGAAATTTGGGCATACCCAGTTCCGGTGGATCGACCGGGGTGAGCATCACCTTCCAGTGCGGGGGCACTTCATTGATGTCGTAAGCCTCGGGCAGGCTGGAATAGCTGTAGCTGGGGTTCCAGTTGAGGTTGATCTGCAAAGGCTCCCTGAGGCCTCTCATTTTGATGTTGGCCAGGTAAATATCTTCGACCACGCCACCCCGGGTATAGGCCGACTTAAAACGCAAGCCTATCTTGGTGCCTATGGCTTCGAGGTTGTAGGCCACCACGTTGCGGATGCCGCCCGAGGTTTCGCTGCCGCAGGTGAAGAGGCCGTCGCCGTAGCGGGCAATGCAATTGCGGATCACCACGTATTCGGTGGGACGGTTCACCCGCAGGCCGTCGGCATCGCGGCCGGCTTTGAGGCAGAAATTGTCGTCGTTGCAACTGATGTCGCAATCTTCAATCAGTATCCGATTGGAAGAATCGATGTCGATACCGTCGGTACTGGGACCCCTGCCGGCATTGTTGTTGTCGATGGTCAGATTCTTGATGGTCACTTGGGTGGAATACAAAATATGCACAGTCCAGAAACCGGCTTCTATGAATTTGGCTTCGCTCAGCGTAACATTGCTGCAATTCTGCATCAACAGGAGACGCGGCCTTTTGCAATCGTAATCGACTATCCAGCGCAGGCCTTTGGGCACGTATTCGCGGCGCATTTCCCAGTAATTGTCCCAGAACACCTTGCCCCGGCCATTCACCAGTCCCCGGCCCGAAACGGCCACGTTGTCCTGATCGATGGCGGTAATCAGTGCTGCCGGCCATTCCATTTCGATACCGGCCACCCGGGTAGAGATCAGGGGATAATCCAGGATGTTTTCGCTGCCCAGGAGAACAACCCCTTCGGGAATATTCAGATTGACATTGCTTCTGAGAAAAATGGAACCTATGCAATAGCTGCCGGGCTCGAAACTAACCATGCCCCCGCCGGCTTCGGCACAGGCATCGATGGCCCGCTGAACGGCTTCGGTGCTGAGCTGCGTTGTATCGGCAAGCGCTCCGTAATCGTTGGCCATAAACTTTTTATCTACAGGAGGTTGGGTTTGTGAACCACATTCGGCTATCCAGGGAAAATTGGGGATACCATTTTGTAATTGAGAGGGTCCGCAAGCCGTGATTAACAGGGCCGTCAGGACCAGGCTGATGATGTTGGGTGTTTTCATAACTACTAAAATTAACGGCAGCAACAAAGATATTTATTTATCCGCTAAAGAACAAAAAAGCAAGCGGGCTAAAAAATTGGTAGAAAGGCTCCGGCAGGAAAAAGCTCCCGGGCGAGAAAGGCCCCGCAAAAAAAGCTTTCCGGCAGGAAAAAGCTCTCAGCAAGAAAAGTCCCCGGACAGAGAAACTTTCCGGCAGAAAAAATGCCGGCAGGAGAAGTCTATCGAAATGGAAGCCCCAATAAAAGATCGGCTTTTTATTTATTGTGCTCCAAAATAAACTCCACTATCTCGGCCGGATCTTCCAGGCTGTGGGGATGATGCCCCACGCCTTTTTTCAGGATTTGCTTCACTTCGAGGCCGGCTTTTTTATAGGCCTGATACAAATGAGCTCCGTTGTGCTTGTAAGGCACTAATTTATCTTTGGTGCCGGCTACCAGAATCAAAGGAATCTGCGTTGCAACGAGGGCTTCTATGTTGTCCACCGGGTTGGCTGTAAATTGCCCGAGTTGATCTTCGCCCAGTCGCCATTTTTTCAGAAAGTCCTGCCATTCGGGACGCTCCCGGCCGGGCCAACTGTAAACATCACAGACAGGCGCATCCAGGTAAAGGCAGGCCACTTTTTGAGGATAGCTCAAAGCCCAGTTAAAGGCATACAAGCCTCCGCGGCTGAAGCCTTCGAGCACGACCCGGGGCGACAAGGCGTAAAATTTGACCATGTATTTGTAGAAGTCATCGCCTGCCTTGAGCGAAGCCGGGTTGGCAAATTCATTGTCGAGCTCAAAATAAACCACGTGATAGCCTTTCTCCAACAAGGCCAGGTCGACCGAAGGAAAGGCTCCGAAAAAAGCCGGCCGCCAGATCCAGGGCTTACCTTCTGCGGCTTGTTTGGGCACCACCAGGGTAGCCTGTTTTTCCTTGAAATTGAAATTATAGCGTTCGTAGCCCTGCCAGTCGGAGCGAACACCGGGATACGCCTGCGGACGATAGCCGGCCGGCACTTCCTCACCTTTAAGGGCACGATACACTTCTTTGGCCAGCACCAAAGCCCCCTCTTCGTTGGGATGGATGCCGTCGGCAAACAAATGGCCTTTGCCGATAAAAGGCGTGTACAGGTCGATGATGTTCAGGTCGTGTTTTTGGGCCACCTTGCGAATATAAGGGATCACCTGGTCGCGGACTATCGTATCGTTGATGCCCCAGTCGTAGTGAAAGGCCGGCACAGGATAGCACAACCAGATTTGCGGTTTTGAGCTTAGCCGGCTAAAAGCATTCACCATTTGTTCCAGGTCGCGCATAAATTCATGGTGATGCACCCAGTTGAAGGGTTTGGTATCGTTGGTACCCAGTTTGATGGTAACAATGTCGGGTTCAAAAGCGAGGGCATCGAGAAACATCTGCTCCTTCATGTAGGGGCGGTCGCCCTTATTGAGCAGGGTGCGGCCGCTGAATCCGTAATTGCGCACTTCGTAACCGGCTCCGAGCATCTGCCCCAGCAAACCCGGATAGCTGTCGCGCTGCTGATTGTAAATGGCTGCCCCTTGGGTGATGCTGTTGCCCACACAGGCCACTTTGATGGTTTTCTTTGCCTGCAGGGTCAGACTTGTCCCCAACAACAAGCACAAAATAAAAATTTTAGTTTTCATTAGTATCTCTTACATTAAACGGCGTTTTCGGAGAGCAAAAATACAATTTAACTGTTAATACGCTAACAAAACTTTGTCTATTTAACTACTTGTACCTACATTTGTGCCTCACATTAGAGGAACTTAGCAATTTATCACATTTTTAACATTTCATATCATGAAAAAAGCATCTTTTCTTATCGCCTTCATAGCACTCTTGCTCAGCTCTTGTTGTTGCAAAGAAAACGCTTTGACCGTACAAGTAAATAACCCTTCCGCTCTCGACAGAGAGCGTGAGAGCATAGAAATCGAGTTGGACGCCATCAAAAATAGCCTGGGAATAAAAAACGATGCCACCAGCCGTTTTGTTGTCTTCGACGCTCAAGGTCAGGAAATCCCCAGCCAGCTTATCCTCAGTTCCACACCGGCCACCCTTCTTTTTCAGGCCACGATCAAAGCCGGCGACTCCTGCACTTTTACCATTAAAACAGGACAGCCCACGCCCTACGAAAGCATGGTGCAGACCACCTTTATGCCTCGTCGCCTCGACGATATGTCCTGGGAAAACGACAAAGTCAGCTTCCGAGCCTATGGGCCGGCTCTGGCAAAAGATCCCCAACAAGGTATGGTAAGCGGTGGCCTCGACATCTGGGTAAAACGCACATCGAAACTGGTCACCCAACAATGGTATCAAGACGAATTCGACGGTAAATCCTCCTATCACAACGACAACGGCGAAGGGCTCGACTTCTACTCCGTGGGCAAAACCCTGGGAGCCGGAAGCCTGGCACCTTACATAGAGGGCAAACTCTGGCTGGTAGGCAACAACTTTGTATCCTACAAAATATTGGAGAACGGCCCCATTCGCACCACGTTTGTTCTGGAATACGAAGCCTACGACTGCAACAGCAAAGCCCTGAGCGAAACCCGCACCATCAGCCTCGATGCCGGCTCTCAACTGAATAAATTCAGCATACTCTACAAAGGCAACGACGGCGAAGTGATTCCGGTGGCCGCCGGTTTCCCATTCAGAGGTTTTGAACAGAAATCCGGCAGAAAAGAATCGCACGGCATCGACGATTGCAACAGCATCGCCTACGACAAAACCCTGGGTTATATAGCCTACGCCGAACCCGCACACGCCGAAAACGGCATCATCTTTTTGGGCAGCCTCATGCCCGAAGGCTCCGACCAGACACTGATCGCCCAGGGCCACGTACTCAACGGCAGCCACGCCACCATCGGCAAAGAATTCGTATACTATTCCGGAGGCGGCTGGAGC
>ENA-UPXM01002585-UPXM01002585.1-activated-sludge-metagenome-genome-assembly--contig:-NODE-2585-length-21046-cov-4.670668_pt1 | contig 21046 bp, 5 predicted proteins | sample MGYA00238178_ERZ772708 | MGnify/ENA primary metagenome ERZ772708 (study PRJEB29002, sample SAMN05720212) | activated sludge metagenome | isolation source: anaerobic digester from wastewater... | reverse complement strand
TATCACGTTTTGCCCTCCCATTGGGATCAGCACCATAACACTCCTCAAATTCCACGAAATATTCCGCAGTCGGAGGCCGGTCCTTCTTCGTGATATGCGGGACATTCGTCCGGTCATCATACACCCACATCGTCTCGGTCGGAAATCCCTTTGTGAAGAAGATCACGTTCGTCTTGGTACCTGCAGAATACGGCGTAAACGTGCCATTCGGCAATCGGAGGATCGTGTGCAGGTCGCAGTCCTCGGTAAGCACCCGGAACACATCCCCTGCCTGGTCGGCAAAGAGGACATTGTCCGGCACGATGACCGCTGCCCGTCCGCCGGGTTTCAGGATGGTCATGACATGTTGGATAAAATTGAGCTGCTTGTTGCTGGTCGAGACCGTGAAGTCGTCCCGGTCCGGGGCCTGGTTTGCCCCCTTCGTCCCGAATGGCGGATTGGTCATCACGACATCGAACCTCCGGCCGTCAGGGACTTCGTAGATTGAATCGCCGAGTTTGATCTCCGGTTCAAGGTTGTGGAGATAGAGATTCATCAGGGCAAGACGGCGGGGACGGGCAACGAGTTCCTGCCCGAAATAGGTACCTTTCCGGACTCGTTGGGCGACTTCCCGGTCGAGGGCTCCCCCCTTTGTCTCGCCGATCAGCCATTCATACGAAGAGACAAGGAAACCCCCGGTACCACAGCCCGGATCGCAGATGGTGAATTCCCGGTGGACACGGGGATTAGGTTTCATGCACCGGACAATGGACTGGATGAGGAGACGGGGCGTGAAATACTGGCCTGCCCCCTTCTTCCCCTCGCTGGCTGCTTTCTCAAGCAGCCCCTCAAACGCTGCCGCCTTGACATCCACCCCGAGCGAGGTCCATTCGGTCTCGTCAATCAGCCCGATCAGCTTCTTCAGGTTCACCGGGTTGGTGAACCGGGAGAGAGCCCCGGAGAAGATATCGCCGAGCAGCCCGGGCTGCTGACCAAGCTTCCGGAGCAGTTCGACATAATGCTCCGTGAGATCCGTCCCTGACTTCGCGGCAAGCGACTTCCAGCCGCACCCTTCCGGCAACGGGATATTCCGCTCATCTGCCATCTTCAGAAAGAGGAGATAGGTGATCTGCTCGATATAATCGCCATAATCAATCCCGTCATGCCGGAGGGTATGGCAGAACCCCCAGAGCTTCTGAACAATATCACTCATGCCGCAATCACCTCGTTACACCGCTGGATCAGTTCGGGAAGATGCCCCTCAAAGACCCGGTTCGCCCTCCCCCATCCCCCGTGCTGGGAGAAGAGCGGGATCACATCAAAGTCTTCCTGTGTAATGGAGAGGTTCTCGATTAAATGCGCTCGTATTCGCTCCAGCCACTGCTGCTGTTCCGGAGTGAACGTGTTACCTGCAAAAATATTCTCAAACACCCGGTTCACCCGCTCTTCTGCCGTCAGAAGCGGCTCCTCTTCCCGGGCAGCATGCTTCACCATCGAGATAAGGTCAATCAGCGCCCGGTGATACTTCATCTCGTGAGCCTTCCGCAGGTTCTCGACCGTGAACCGCTCCTTGGTTGCCGAGAGTTTGGTCTTCAGCTCGACGAGTGCATCAGTACTCCAGTCTTTCGGCCGGTCCAGAAGAATCCTGATCGCCTCAATCTGCGAGGGATTCTCCTTCACAAACCGGGAGAAGAGAACGAGATAATCCTCGGGCTTGTACTCGTTTCCGGCACCATCGTGAATGAGCCAGTGGGATCCGACCGTATCCGGCTGGTAACTCACCATGAATGACCGGGGAGGACGGGGATAGTGCTCCAGGAGATCCTGGAACTGCTGGTTCCGGAGAATTTCTATCGTCGATGAGAAATCCTCCTTTAACAGACGGGGAAGACTTGTCGCAAATCTCCTGAGATCTCCGCCCTCGATATATGCCCGGAACATATCCCTGGCATCTCCCGACATCTCCTTGTCGATTCTCTGGAGACGTTTCACCAATACCCGGGTATTGTAATCCCTGTCCCGGTTCTGATACACATCCTCAATAACCGTGCTAATGTTCCGGGTTTCCCGCTGGGGAGGTTCGGTCGTCATATCGGTAGATTTACGGAAATATTCCAGCAGGGTACCTCCAAAACAATCGAACACGACAAAATGGGACTTGTCAGGATAATGCTCGCCTTTCCGTGTCCCCCTGCCGAGCATCTGGACAAACAAGATACGCGACTTCACCGGACGTAAAAACACAATATACTCCAGGTCCGGGATATCAACACCCGTCGAGAGCAGGTCAACCGTGACCACAATCGCCGGTTCCTTCCGGTTCCGGAACTCACGGATATGCTGAAGAGGCCGGTCAACCTTTCCCGTTATCTTATCGACAAATGACTCTCCCCGATTGAATAGCTCACGGGCCTGCCGGACCAGCTGATCAGCATGGGACGTATGGGGAAGATCATTTGCGGCAAAAATGAGCGTCTTTGGAAACCTCCCATACCGTGTCTCATGCTCCTCCCCATACCTCTTGATCTCCTGGAGAATTTTCCGGTTTGAATCCGGTGACGTCACCTTCCGTTCGATCTCGGTGGAATCAAACTGTCGTTCATCCTCAAGGGAATCATAAAATCGTGAACCCTTCTCCGGATCGATAATCTCAACCTGCTCGCCTTCGGAAAGAAATATCCCGTTCATCCTGACATCAGAGGAGATGGCGACCGCGTCATAATCCACCAGATAGCCTTCCCGGACCGCCCGTTCATACTCATACCGAAAGACCGGTTCACCAAAATACGATGTGGTATGAACGGCAGGGGTGGCAGTCAGACCGACCTTTATTGCGTCGAAATGATTGAGGGTATTTCGCCAGACCGATTGCTCAGCGGCAGTGTAGCCACGATGACATTCATCGGCGATGACAATATCAAAGGCATGAATGGGAATATTGAGCCGGCCTGCATCCTCCTCAATCGGCTCATCCTCAATACCATACGCCCTACCTGCGTTCGGACCGAGCAGATAGGTGGTCATCCGCTGGATAGTGCAGACATAGACAAAAGCATGTCCGACCTTTGGATCCTCAAGATACGACTGAGGGAGAACCTTTGGATCAAAAGGCTCATCGGCTTCAAAATCCTCCCTGAAAAAACGCTGACTGTAGACCTCATAGATCTTGTCGAATTTCAAACCCGGTTCAGGTTCAAAGGATGCAAACGCTTTCACCGCCTGGGCGGCAAGAGCACGGCGGTCGACGAGAAATAGGATCCTCTTTCCCACGCCGGATTTCATGAGACGATATATCTCATTGACGAGCGTGAACGTCTTCCCGGTCCCCGTGGCCATCGCTATCAGCATGTTCCGTTTCCTGGATTCAATTCCCTCCTCGATCGCAGCGTTTGCATCGATCTGATAAGGACGGAGCCGGGGGTGATTATTCAGCCGTTGTCGTAAAGTATAACAAGCCACCTCATTATTCCTGGTCAAGAGTTCAAGAAGGGCATTCGGAGTGTGGAACTTCGCAATCTCCCGTGAAAGGTTGAGGTGATGCCGGACATCATGGAAAAAAATCACTTCGCCATTGGTGGAGTAGAGAAAGGGAACATGTTTTCCTTCAAAATTGAAAGGATTATCTTTCAGCCCCTCGGCATATCGTTCCGCTTGAGTGAGTACTCCCTGAGGTCCTCGGGTCAATCGTTTTGCTTCGACGACCGCAAGGATCTTCCCATTGACACAAAGAGCATAATCAGCAGGACCATTTTCTGTCGGATATTCTTCCAGAGCATGCTTGGTGAATCGGGTGAGATCCATGCCTTCGGTATACGGTGTTATGGTCCATCCGGCAGATTTCAGGAGAGGATCTATTCGTTTTTTTCGGGTTACCCGCTCTGGCTCATCTGTCATTAAATTCGGTAATATGTGTTTTTGAACCGCTACCACGTTATTAATTGCGGTTCCCCAAGAGATGAATTTCAAATAAATTATATGGGTGAACGAATAATCGAAACACTGAAGGTGGTCTCATGATTCCCAATAATATCATTTACGATCATATTTTGAAAGCGATTCAAGAGATTGATTCCTCAAAAATTCCTCATCAACGAGAATCATCGAATTATGATGTATTTCACGATGGAAAACGATATCCCCCAAAATATGTTATCTCGATTGCCAACAAGTATGCAAATGGATCAGAACTATCTTTCACAGAATTCAATGCTATTGAAGCCAAGACATTTCTCCAAAAATTGGGGTTTGAGATAAAATTAAAATTTGATATTAGGCCAGGAGATATTCTTGGGAATCAACAATTATCGACCCTATTTGGTGTTGGTACACAAGGAGGCATGCGAAAATCGAATAAAACGAATACACTCGTTATTATTTCAGATCAAACAAAACCCTATTACAAGGACGAATGGAAAGGTGATATTTTCCACTACACTGGGATGGGACCTTCCGGAGATCAAGATATTAGGTATGCTCAAAATAAAAATCTTGCAGAATCACATACGAATGGAGTAGAAGTCCATCTTTTTGAAGTCGTTACTTCGGGGAAATATACATATAAAGGTATTGTGCAACTTACTGGAACCCCATTTGAAGAGGTACAGAAAGATAAGGATGGGAATGATCGAAAGGTTGTGATATTCCCATTAAAATTAAAACCATTCTTCCCAGAGTTATCAGATTCAATGATTATCGCAGGTATTGGAGGGAGCTCGAATGGATGGAAGGGTTTTGAATATCAGGATATTACTTTGAACTACATCCCACGGGAAGCATGGAATTTCTACGATTTTGATGGTCAAAATTACTATGGATCAATCGGGGATAAAACTCCTATAAAATTTCAAAATGGTGGATTAATCCTCCTTTGCTCAACAGATCCCGTATCCAAAAAGCGTGTGTTGATCGGTTATTATGGGAATGTTACATTCGATGATTTCACATTACCTATCGATCTTGCGGATACTATTCATGATGAACAAATTCGTAAACAATTCAAGGAAAAATTCTCAGATCCTAAATCTCTCGAACATCGTACATCAAGAAATTTTAGGGCGGATAAATCGCTTTCCACCTCATTCTCTATTCCAATCGATTTTGAACTCAACGAGCTCGGAATTAAAGACTGGAGACGAGCTCCTTTCATGTATATTGGGGATGGAGCGGGAATTCCAAAAGAAAGGGCGAGGGAATTATTGGTAAAAGCACAATCGATACATCAAGAAGTCTTTCAAAAAGCATTAGATGAAGAAAGAGAAAAAATGAAATCAACAATCGATAAAACTCAAAAAGTTCTGGATCTGTACTTTAATGACTCTATTACCAATTCAAACGACGCTCAATATTGGGGATTACTGCTAATCAATGATGGTGAAAACCAAGAATATTGGAAATTTTTTAGAGAAAAAGGTCTTATTGGGATAGGCTGTTCCGATTCAGGATACGTATCCTTTATAGAAAAATTCGGTGAGAAGTTATTGCAATTTGAAAGTCGGGAAAAATATGAAGAAGCATTTCGAGGATTTTTTTCGGATAAAAGAACTCCGCGATTTATCTGGGAATTAATTTATCAAATGAAAATTGGCGACGTAGTTATTGCTTCAACGGCAAGTACAAAAGATCGATCAATTATTGCCCGTGGTGTCATAAAATCGGATGCTCGCGTGGATTTAAACGCTCATTGCAGGATAGTACGTGATGTCGAATGGAATCCAGTCTCTCCATCAATCCCAGTCCCTGATTCACTGAAAGGAAAATTCTCAAACTGGTATGTTAAACTGACTTCTGACGATTATCACCAGATAATGGATCAAACTCCCCCCGTCCCACCATTGAATATTTTCAAAAAACAGGTTATCCTCTACGGCCCTCCAGGAACCGGGAAAACCTATTCATCAGTCATCAAGGCCCACGAAATCATCTTCGGAAACAAAGACAACACTATCACCTATCGACTTTTACAAGAGAAACTGAGAAAAAAGCATGAGAGCACGATCGATCTCTCTCAGCTAACATGGATTCAAGCAATCGTAATGGCCTTTGATGAGATTAACAAGGAAAAAGTACAGGTCGATGAAATAAAAAATTCAACGATAATCCGGGATTTTAGCACTTACAAGAATAACCAATACATATCGAACACCATTTGGGGCGTGCTGCAAGCAGAATCTGCAGTAGACTCAACCACTGTGAAATTTAGAGTTAAATCTGGACGGGAATACTTCGATAAAGACACCGAATCGAATTGGTATCTTACCGATAAAGGAAAAGAATTCCAGCAAAATCTCATCAAGGACCTCAAGGAATTCCCTGAAACCTCCGACTCTCAATTCAGCTTCATCACCTTCCACCAATCTTTCTCCTACGAAGATTTTGTTGAGGGTATCCGACCAGAACTGAACAATGCCGATGAATCATCCATTGTATACCGGGTGAAGGACGGCATCTTCAAAGAGATATGCAAGAAAGCCCTCAAAGATCCTGGCAACAATTACGTCCTGGTCATCGATGAGATAAACAGGGGGAACATCTCGAAGATCTTTGGGGAACTCATCACGCTGCTCGAGGACAATAAACGGATCGGGGAACGAGAGGAGATCATCGTAAGATTACCCTATTCCAATGAATCGTTCGGCGTCCCAGGCAACGTCTATATCATCGGGACCATGAACTCTACCGACAAATCCATCGCCCTTGTGGATATTGCCTTGCGACGGAGATTCCATTTCGAACGGCTCAATGTTGACTATGATCTTATCCAGAATCCCGATGCCAAAACATTCCTCCAGGAACTGAACAGCATCATCTGTGCCCTCAAGAATGCTGACTACGAGATTGGACATTATTATTTCATGAATATCCCCGTGGAGGATACCGGGAACCAGGAACTGAAACAGGTCTTCTCCAACCAGATCCTTCCGCTCCTCGAAGAATACTTCTTCAACGATTGGGAAGCCCTCGCAACCATCCTCGGTCGGGATGCAATAACGATTGAGACCAAGAAGAAATTCGTCTGGGATGAAGATTCCGGGAAATTTGAAGAAGAGACGGGAGATTATGACAAGATTCATGGACGCTGCCTGAAACCCCTGGATGCTGTCTATGAGAGTGCCATGAACAACCTCGTGAAAAAGAAGAGTACACAGAAAATAATCCCTGACGTGAGCGTTGTTCGTGCACACCCTGGCACTGTTTGAATGGGAAAAAGGCACCAAGAAATCGTCGTTTTCAGATTCTGATCTCCGAATCCTAAAAAAATTCAATGATAGCATCCAGCGGGCCGAAAAATCGGATGCCCTGACCATAACCTACGGGAAGATCTACACCTATTCCTTTGTTGGAGTAATCCAGATTGGTACCACACGGATAGAAATCCTCCCTAAGTTGTTCGACCCGGAACGCAACCAATCGCTTACGACTCTCTCTGAAAAGGAGCGAGAACAACTAGCGACTACCGCCAGGAAAAATCTCTTCTCGCTGCTCTCCTTTGCAGGCATGATCCCGTATTACAAATCAGGAATGTCCCAGTATGGAAAGGAACGGGATTTTTTCGAATTCTTAATCGCCCTCTTCCTCACTGATTTAGAGACGGTAATCGGCCCGCATTTTCATCACGAATATATGGCTGAGTCAGATGATCTCTCCCATATAAAAGGAAAACTGAACTTCCAGCAACAAGCCGTGAAACTGCCCTCGCAGCTCCATACCTTTTCCTGCACCTTCGATGAATTCTCCATCGACAATCCCTTGAACCGGTTGATTAAGGCGACCCTGCAGAGAATCCAGGACCTCTGCAGGAATGAAGAGAACAAGAAGAGAGCATTCAATTTCTCTTCCCTGATGCATGATATCCAGGATGAAGAGATCAATCCTGCATACCTCTCACAACTTCATTTCAATCGCTTGAATGAAGATTTCAAAGGAATCGTGGAATTCTGCTGGATGATCCTTTTTGGATCCACCTATTCCGTTGAGCAAGGTCCTCAAAGCTACTATGCCTTGATCTTTGATATGAACCTCGTCTTTGAAAAATACATCACGAAACTGTTACGACACTCCCTCCAGGAATATACGTTTCACTATCAGGAGGACCTCCATCTTGCGAGCGATCATCACCCTGAATTTGTCTATGCCCGGAACAAGAAGCGATTGATCCCCGATATTATCGTCAAAGAGCAGGGAGCTTCGATCGGCGTTATCGATACCAAATATAAGCCGGATCTCTCCAGGGGATACATCTCAAATGTGGATACCTACCAGATGATGGCGTATTGTGTGGCCAATGAATCTGATAAAGCCCTGCTGCTCTACCCTAAACTTCCTGCCCAGGATGAATTGAAAGAACGGGGACATTTCATCGTGTTGGACAAACTGGTAAAAGAGAAGAAAACCGATCGGTGTGTCCATATTTTCGCTCGATCTATTCAGATGCTGGATGAGAAGGGGAGAATTTTGAAGCGGCTTACAAAAGAGGATGAAGAGACTGTACGGGGGTTGTTAGATCTTAAAAGTAATCCAAAGAATATTTCCTCATTTTAATGGTTAACATTCGTTCGATAATTCTTATCGTGATCCACTTTGAAAAAATCACCATATCGAATTAAAAAGAAATTAGATTATTACCTTCGATTAAATGATATTCTGATTTCATCGGAAAAAAATTTACAACTTAAATTATATTTCTCCGAAATATTACAGCAACGGGTGAGAAAAGAAATGAATTATGCCTTAAAATTTTTAAAATTTTTTGAATCCAATATCGATAAACCAATTCTATTTCGATATTTAATAACCAGTGGGATTGCCAATATTGATGCTCATTATGATGATCTATTACATCAAAATTCTAGGGAGATCTTTAAAAAAAATTCTTTGGAATCATTAGAATCCTGAAATCTGTTATTTAATCCAAGTAATCTCAATATCTCGAACATCCAAAAAAATAGTATAATATATATACCAAAAAAGGAACTGATCACGTGAAGGTTTTCTGCATGGCTGGTTTTACTATTATTCACTTATCTGACTTACATATTGGAAATGAAGATAATGGGAAAGGGAAAAATCATCAAAAGTATAATAAGAAACCTCAAAGGAAAAATAGAGGAAAAGAACATTATGCAGATGAGTCTTATTCTCTTGAATTCGAAGATCTTGCAGAATTCAATGCTGAGAGTTTAGCTTTTGATTTCAAAAAAGTTGCAGATGAATATTCTTTTAATCCACTTCCAGAAGAAACATTTGTGGTAATTACTGGTGATATTACATCAACTCCAAAATGGGAAAATTTTGAAAATGCTGTTACGTTTATACAAAAGTTACAAAATCAACTTTCACAGTGTATGGAAACTGGTGAATTTCCTTTTGATCATATCATATGTATCCCTGGAAATCATGATATCGAAATACCAGAGACAATAGATGAATCCCTTAGCTCTCAATATCAAGAAAAATATAGAAATTTCAAACTTTTTTCAGAAAAAATTACAAATTATAGTCATTTTTCACGCAACTTTACATTAGATAGGCCTTATGTCAATGTTCATATTCCTGTACCGTTCCATCTACAAATATTGGACTTAAATTCTACCTTAAATATCAGATATATTACAGAACCCGTCTCTTTGACCCTCCACGATCAAAATAACCTTAACAACTTTTTAAAAAATGAAAAAGATGTTTTTCGAATTGCATTAATGCATCATCAAATCGATGATTTACCTTCCGAAGATGGAGGGGGTAAATTATCACAAAGTACACTTCGAAAATGGCTAACTGATAATGGATTTGGAATTGTTCTTTGTGGTCACGCCCATTTAGCCACTGACAAAGAGGTAAAACCTGTATTTAAAGAGAATGGTTTGTTAGAATTAGGAACAGGCCGTTCCTTCTTGATGGGGCGACCTCGTGATGAAGGAAATCATTATCAGATAATCAGGATCGAGCCCTCTAAAAACACACCTATACAAGTAATAAGAAGGAAATATGCATATAATAGAAATAAAACAAAATTTATTAATCAAGGTGTTGGACATTGGGAGTTGGATGGAAAAACCGCAACACCTAATGTATCTCATTTGAAGAAATTGCTCACTACTGATTTTAAAAAATTCATAGGTATACAAAGTTTCAAGGATTGGATCGTAGTAGCTCACTGTGATTCATTGAAATTTGAGGATTTCGGAGTTCTGTCTCCTGGAGAACAAGTAAATGCAAATTTATTAAATATTATCGGTTCAAATAAAGGAAGCTTGAAGCACCTAAATCAACAAGATCCTTTTGATTGGAAAGGAATCTCATCAAAAGAAGCAATTTTCCTTGTTGATTCTCCACATTTTAATCCTTACGTGAACTATATTTTAAAAAATTATACTACGTATTTGGCTGGAGGTTCGATAATTTTCCATGACAATCGAAAAATCCCGGTAAAACAACATATTGAGATAGAAAATCGTATTTTACAGGCTAATAAAACAGATAAAATGGATATATTTGACAACTTCGAAGACTATCTACTTATAATGCGTCTTCCTAACTTTATCCACGATGTAGAAGAGACAATAGTAGAACTCCATGAAAAGCACCGTGTGATTTGGGTAATTGCTGGCATTCATAGTAAGGCAAGTTATGCAGGGGCTATGATTTTTACGCCGAAAAATTTGCAATTATTTAGTTCATATTTGCGTAATCAATGTGGAGGAAATATTCCTGAATATTTTGAAGCCATTTTTGCCACAAAAATGGAACCCGAGAGGATCGATGATTTTTCTAAGCTGACACCCGTTCATTTTAGAATGCTCAGACAAAAGAGTGAAATAGCAATTGCCGATGATCTTCCTTCAGAAATTGCTCTGAGATTTTTAAATAAAGATCAATGGAACGCAATACCTATCAATACGGTCCATTTTGATCCTGTAGCTGCATGCAATTTCAATTGCAAAAATTGCATTGAAACCAAGATGAAAAAGAAGAATATATACCTATCGATGAATGCCTGCACAAGCATTCTATGCGATCTTAAGGATATGGGTTGTCAAAATTTGAATTTTTACGGTGGAGAACCCACACTGCATCCGCAATTTGATACATTATTAAATCTATCGAAACACTTGGGCTTTGATATACTTATCGTAACAAATGGAAGTAAATTAGGTGAAGAACGAATTGCCAACGCGATTATTAGAGGAAGGGATAGAATACACCTTAGAGTCTCCATTGATGCGGGTTCCCCGGAATCACACCAACTGAATCATGGGTTAACAAAGGATTGTTATCATAATATTCTCTCATCAACAGGAAAACTAATCACACAAGGTGTTCCAATTAGTATTTCTTATTTATTACATAAAAAATCCATTGATGAATTAGAAGCAGCATGTCAAATATGGAAGGAAAAAAATGCTTCAGCATTTATTTTACGTCCAATAACGAATATATATGGTAAATCGCCAATGCTGGACTACACACTTGATGATAAGAGTGTCCTGAAGAATGTTATTAAAGATAATAAAGGATTCGTATATGCCCCTAAGTGGTTTGAAAATTGGCTAAATGAAAACAATAATAACACAAATGAAAAATATAAAAACCAAGAGAAAGAATATAAAACATGTTTCTCCGGTTACTACAGATTAGCTATTTCCCCCTTTATAACAAAAAAACCAAACAACGAGTTTATTGCAGTTGATGATGCATGGATTTCTCTATGCACATACCGCAGATATGATGAGGGTTTTGGATGTGAATATCCTAAAAATCTAAAAACATGGACCCAAATGGAACGAGGAGACCTTATAGAGAAGATCGATCCAAGTTCCAAATGTAAAAAAATTATCTGTTGTAGGGACGATTATAATAATCAGATAAAAGATCTAATTGCTTCAATGAATCTCAATCCTGGACCAATTCCATCTTGTACAAGTAAATGCGTGAATCCCTAACTTTTTTATTGTTCTGAAACTAGCAGAGATGCAACGCGTTAGCAAATCGGTGGATCCTCTCCTATTACCTCCAACACAACATCAGAAAGTGCTCTAGTCAATCCTGTTTTCCTCCCCTCATTACAACCAATACCCTCCTCTACATACACAAGTAACCTCCAGCGAAGATCTGCTGCCGGACCTTTGATACCGTTGGAATCCGGATGGGCAAAAGATGGCTCAGTGTGGAGAATATAACGGAGGTCTTCGGGAACTTGGTCCGAAGAAGTGTACAGATGACCGATAGCATTATCAGTCAGCATCTGACAGACCTCGATGCCAGTTACTCTCTCTTCATGGGCATTCTTTACAAAATTTGCCGGAATTTCAATGTAGTTGCAATCGATCTGGGAAGCCTCTGCCCAGCGGGAAAGAAGACCACCTCTGAAGGTTCCTTCAGGCTGAACCATCGAAGGATAGACAAAGGATAATTCGGGCATTCGGTGATATTCGGCCTGATGCTATTCATTAATCACTCTGATAAATTCCAGAGTTGCCTATATTTTTAACCCATTATTCTCTTGGACGATTATTTTTTCAAATCCTCATCTTGCTGGAACTCATATTATTTACCAGAGATCAATATCGAACAACATGAGGTGAAGGTAACCAGTGGAATTCAGTCTCCTTTCTCGTTTGAGGGATAATGAGGCACTATCTTAGAGCTGGCGGTCGATTGATGAGAACTCATTTTTGAAAAATGATTTCTACAGAGCCCTTTATCTACCAAAGAAAAATAGGTATTGTTTTATATTTTTTGTTTCTTCATTAATGTCATTTAAAATTAAGGCAAGGGTTGATGAAATGAAGTGTGTCCTGCGATTAACTATTGTGTTTTTCATTTTAATCTCATTTTATATCTGTTCTGCACATTCAGAAATAGCCACTGAGTATGTATTCACGACTACTTGGGGTTCAATTTCGAACTCTGATGACGGACAATTCAGGTTTCCATCAGATATAGTGACCGATGTTAACAATAATATGTATATTGTTGATTCTGGTAATAGTCGGATTCAAAAGTTTGATGAATCTGGGAATTTTTTAATGAAATTTGGATCCTACGGAAATGCTAATAATCAATTCATCAAACCATATGGTATAGCTATAGATTCAACAGGCAATATCTTTGTTTCTGATTCTTATACCGATAGCATAAAAAAATTCGATAATTCTGGAATATTTATCAAAAAAATCGGTTCCTATGGAACAGCTAACGGAAAATTTAATCAGCCATTGGATATTGCGATTGACACTTCAGATAATCTCTATGTTATTGATAGTTTAAATTCACGGATACAAAAGTTTGATAATAATGGTATTTTTATCACCAAATGGGGGACTGAAGGAAATTCCGACGGTCAATTTTTTAATCCTAGTGGAATTGGAATAAACAAGGATGAGAACGTCTATGTTGTTGATGATTACAGTTATCAAATTTTTGATAGGAATGGGACATTTCTTCGAAAGGTGGATTGGGGGTTTTGGTCCCCCTATGGTGGCGAAATAGCTATCGATCTCGATAATAACATCTTTATTACCGATAATATGGGCGGCGGGCATCTAAAAAAGTATACCAATGACGAAGATGTTCCTTCTATCCAATGGAATTCACCAGGAAATACTACAAAACTTTGGAATCCTAATGGCATCACTATCAATACATTAGGAAATATTTTAATTGTGGATAGTCATGGAAATCGTATTTTCAAATTGGATAATACTGGAAATATCCTTGCGGAATATGGGATTGAAGGTTCCGACGGAAATTTTATATCACCAATGGGAATTGCTCTCGATTTAGAGGGGAATGTCTACGTAACAGATCGGTATAATCATCGGATTCAAAAATTTGATAATAATGGAAATTTCCTCATAAAGTGGGGTTCGTTTGGCACTGGTGATGGAATGTTTTGGGATCCATCTGCTATTGCAGTGGACAATATGGGAAATGTCTATGTAAAAGATAGCATGCTACCTCGCATACAAAAATTCGATAGCAATGGGAAATTTTTAGATAAATGGTATACTCCGGGTAGTGATAACCATGGGATTTATAGTGTTTTTCCCGTTCCTCTTGGAATCACCGTCGACAATACTGGAAATGTTTTCTTCGCTGATTTCAGAAATAATTCTATACAGAAGATTGATAGCAATGGGACATTCCTCATTAAATGGGGCTCTCCTGGCACAAATAATGGAGAATTTGATGATATTTTTGACATAGCTGCTGATAAATATGGTAACATCTATGTCGCCGATGAAGGAAATCGACGGATTCAAAAATTCGATAATCAAGGACAATTCCTGCTGAAATGGGGTTCCTTTGGAACGGGTGAGGGACAATTTGAAGTGTTAGAGGGAATTGCGGTTGATAAAGATGGTTATGTATACACCATGGAAAGCCATGGTTCATCAAGGATCCAAAAATTCGACATGAATGGTAATTACTTGACCGAATGGGGATCTGTTGGATCGGATGAAGGTCAGATGAATAGTCCATCTGGTATCGGCGTTGATTTGAGTGGGAATGTCTTTGTTGCAGATACAAAAAATAATCGAGTCAATAAATTCTCTCCAATAAAATGGTATGATTTTACCATCTCAGGAGAACAGACAAATTCAGATGATGAGGCAGCCATAAATATCAGCGTAAATGTTACAAATAATGGTAACACCGCGTTAACCAATGTAGATTTATTGGTACGGTGTGGATCTCTCTCACAGATCAATTCCATTTTAAGAGAGCAAACCATCGAAAATATTCCTGCTTTTTCAACAGTAACAATTCCTGTTGACAATATTCCCATAAAAAACCAGATCATCGAACTCTGGTTGGATCCAGAAAATAAAATCAATGAAAAAAAACGGGATGACAATTATTACAGGATTAATGTGGGTGAACTTGGATGGAATTTATGGAGAGATGTCATTGTTGATGGAATAACGTATCAAGTATTCGTGAAAGGCATGGGCACAGATACCACGACTCCTGCATATGAGGTAGCAAAGAATCCTTCATCAATTGTAGAAATTCGTAAAGTCACATCAGAAGTAGTGAATGATCCCGATATTGTGAATCAGGTAATTTATAATCTAATAATAAACGAAAATAATAATCTTAATAAAAAAGCTCTCTATGTTCCCCCTTGGGAAGAGGATGTCAACAAAATTACAAGTAAATATACACCTTACTCTATTTTTGCAGATGGTCCCACTCGTTCTGTTTTGATATTAACTAATATATTGTCAGGCGATCTGATCAGTGCTCACGATCTTGCTCTCGGATTTGAAGGCAAACCTTCCGAAGAGGTGATGGCAGAACTTATTCTAAATGCGATAAATGAAAAGAATGAAAAGGTCGATCCTTCTTGGATCGCTGCCTTCTGGTTAGCTACGGCCGTAAAAGGTACTTCGACAACAGTTTCTACAATAGGGCTAGAGGGTATAAAAGATACCTCCATTGAGAATTTTATTGAAAATTCAAATGATATATTTAGTATTGTCGCCAAAGGTGGAACAAAATTTATTGATGCAAGATCAACCGATATCACTTTTTCTATGGGTGTCGAGGATGAATTTGGAACAGCGCTCTCTAACTTGTATCTACTTCAGATGTGGAGGGAGATTTATGGAGATGATGAGATAGGTGGTGAGGAAGGGCCCACAGGCGAGGGCTGGCATCCATATTCGGATCCTGATCATGAGTTTATGCGTGTAGCATTAAACAAAGCTATAGAAAAGCAGAAGGATATCTGTAGGTCTACTTATACGGCGGGTCTGATGGATGAAAATGCAAAGAAAGAGTATCAAGAATCTCTGGATAATGCCAAGACCGGGGGATATGCACAAGAAGGATCCAAAGAAGTACAAAAAGCAATAGTTTCAGCATTTTTGAAAAGGAATATCAAACCAGATATATATCTACTGTTTCCTCCATTAGAATCAATAAAAACACAAATATCATGGGTAAATTTTGGCGCTGTGACCGCTGTCAAATTTTTTGGTATTCAAGAGGCTAAATTGTATTGGGCATTGGCGACCACATCCGCATTGAGTACAACATCAGAAATTGACGAAGCTGAATTGATGTATGCCTATCAGGACAATCCATTTGTTTCCTCTTCATTCAGTGCGATAAAGTATCGGATGCTTGGCAATGCCTGGAATTTACAGGCAAAAGGGACCGAGAGAGCTCATAATAATTGGACAGCCAAAAAAATGTATGCTGATGCTTCTAATTATTATAATCAAAGTGACTTGTTAGCCCGAGATTTGAACACGTTTTCATTTTTAATTATGAAAATCAATCATTTAACCATTGATGATTACCTATCGATAAAAGTCCCAATAGATACAGTTAGTCCGGAACGCATGTATCAAATGCACAAGGGCAAAAATCTTTCCCTGGCAAAATACTCCACAGATAGCCAGAATGTGATGATAATCCGAAATAGCAATAGAAAATATTCAGAACCATCATATTATGAATTTATTGACGGATCTGGGCAGTGGCTGTCAAGAAATGAAGCAAATGATTTTTATCTATCAAATAATGCAAAAACAAGCACAAATGTATGGATGTTAGATTCTGATCAATACATACCCCAAGAAGACAATACTTGGGACGGACCTAAAGCGTTCATTGCTGAAGATATACCATCTGTACGATATAAATGGGGGATCCCATTCTCGTCCCCTTTTGAAAAAGTTTGGTTATTAGGCGATATTATGTTTGATGAAGACGTCTGGAACGGAGACAGATTGGGGACATCATGGGCAACTGATTCTTCTATCCAGTCCTATTCGCTCGCTACTTCCTCATTATTAGAAAATAATTCTGACATAATTGTAACTACGATAGCGTTTGACAGTGATTATGATACATTAAACAATGGAATTCATGTTAACTGGACTATTGTAGATCCCAATGTTACCCTGCTCAATGGTGTGATCTTTTCAGAAAATTCACGAAAGGAGTATATTTGGGATCTTCGTGAATCACCGAATGGGGATTTTGATTTCTTATCTTCTAGCGCTTCGAATTTCACTTTAGCACTTTTATTACTTGATTCTATAAATAATCCTGTTAGTATCTACCAAGATGTATATCCCCTCAACGCAACGCTAAATCCTATTGATCCTGAAGAAATAACAACATCAGTATCATTCATTCCTTCAAATAATACCTATAATCTCAGTAATCTTGCATTGATATCTACAATCACGGATACCACTGGTAATTGGGAATATTTTTTCTCCTATAAAGATCAGGATGGCAATCTCACAGCCGAATGGGTACAGATAAATCCGGAATTAGTTGAAGATACTTATTTTGTATCGTGTGTTTACCCAATACAAGGATACAGTTCTTTACATTACTCCTTGTTGAGGGATAACCTTGTAGTCAGCTCTGGAGAGCTCGAAATTTCTGAATTAGAGCCGCAATCTCCTTTTATTAAGGATATTCGCGAGAGAAAGGAAGATATTGATGCAGATAGCTATCAAGACTTAATTCTTGATATTACCGTCAATCTTACTCAATCCGGTAATTATCAGCTTATTGGCAATGTTGTTGCTGATAATATCACATTAGGGTATAATGCGAGTGCTTTTTCAGGTAATGAGGGAGAGCAGATCATCGAATTATATTATCCAGGGACTATATTGGGAACAAGATCTCTTCACGCGAATCTTGTGTTATCAAATGAAACACAAATAATGGAAACATCACGATACCTAATATTGAATCAAGGCTTTAGTGGTCCTTGTCAATATATCAACACAACAGGTGAGACTCTTTCAGATTTTGATCTGGATGGGACATTAGATGGTCTCGTTATCAATCTTAAGATTAATTCTGATATTTCAAGGAATGTCTCATTTTTAACAACTATTGAACCAAACATACCTCTGGCTCATCCCATTGTTGTTATAGGACGATACCCGTTGAATATAGGTATTAACAATGTCGATATTATCGTCCCAGGAGAAGATATTCATGAATTTAACGGATCCATCTCTCTATTATTAGATTCTCTGTCAATTTATTCCAATAATATGATTATTGCAGAAATTCCCATCAATTACACTACGGACGTTTATGATACATCATCATTAGCATATACCCCTTATCGTCCCGATCTGGTTCCTGATTATACAATTATCAATCAAGAATCCGGTTTATGTAGAATATCGGTAAATAATTCCGGAATTGCCTCAGTATATACCTTCAATGTTACCATTGAAGATGAATCCGAAGTTCCAATTTCGATTATTCCGATTTCCGGTCTACAACCACACGATGATACATCGATACTTATCGAACTTCCAAAATCGGTAACAGTCATTGTTGATAAGGAAAATGTTATTGAAGAACTGAATAAGTCCAATAATAATATTTATATAAATTTGTCAGATGGTATTACCTCCAATTTCACGACCAATAAAACCCTCGGCCTCGTCCCGCTTACTGTCCAGTTCACCGACAACTCAACTGGCAACATCACTTCCCGAATCTGGTCCTTTGGTGACAGTACGATTGCAGAAAACGTAACTGAAGTCAATCATACCTACACTCAGTCTGGCAATTACACTGTCACTCTCACCGTTTATGGCCCTGGCGGAGAAGACTCCGCATCCCAAGTCATCCAAGTCCTCCCCCCACAATTCACTCTCTTTGGCAATGCAACGATTTACGGAGACCCAGCCCCCCAAGGTTTACAAGTTACAGCGATGGTAGCAGGAATCAACCAGTCAGTCACTATCGATACGCCAGGTTGGTATGGAGAATCGGAAATCGGCAAAGGATTGGTAATTTCAGGAGATATTCCGACCGGCACGCCTATTACCTTCACAATAGGAGGATTACCCGCTCGTTGTGGAATTGTTAATGAAGCAGGAAATGTCTGGTTCGATAGTTACCCGTTCTTCCCTAATTCTGCAATCCATCTGGATCTCGATGTTCCTGCAACAATTGCCGCTGATTTCTCTGGAACCCCAAAAACCGGATACACCCCACTCGAAGTAGTGTTCACCGATAATTCAACCGGTGACCCATTTGAAAGAGTGTGGGATTTTGGTGATGGATCGACATCTCGCTCCACTCTAAAGTCAATCAATCACACGTTTACTACACCAGGAACGTATTCTATCAGCCTTAAAACGATTCGTGCCTCGGCGAGTGATACAGAAAAAAAGAATGATTACATCACAGCGTTTTTAATGAACAACACCATCACCGTTACTTCTCCAAACGGCGGTGAAAACTGGACGCAGGGCTCCTCCCAGACCATCAGATGGAACTATACCGGTAATCCTGGATCGACGGTCAATATATCGGTGGTAAAAGGAACAGCAATCCGAGTTATCGCCCAGAATATTTCCATCGGAGCCGGTGGGTCTGGATCATTCAACTTTACGTTCCCGTATGGCACTCCGTTAGGCTCTGATTACCTGGTCCGCATCACCAGCACCAGTAATGCAACCTGCACCGATACGAGTGATGCTCCCTTCGCCATCATCCCCCCAATAACGGTCTTCTCCCCGAATGGAGGGGAGGAATGGCAGCAGGGGTCTACCCAGACCATCAGCTGGCACTATGTTGGTGATCCTGGACCTTTGGTGAAGATCGAGGCCCTCAGAGGGAATACGGTCATGGCGGTGATAACCCCCGGGATTCCGGCAGGATCGGGAGGATCAGGCTCGATGAACCTGACCTTGCCCATCAATACTCCGCTCGGTACGGATTACCGGATTCGAATCTCAAGCCCCAGCAATACCACGTATTCCGATACGAGCGATTCATATTTCTCGGTCATTCCCAATACCAGTGCAACAGCTGAATCCTACGTCTTCGATCTCACGTGGGGAAGAGAGGGATCTGGCGATGGCCAGTTCCATTATCCAAATGGTGTTGCAGTCGATACCGCAGGGAATGTGTACGTGGCAGATACTGGCAATTACCGCATCCAGAAGTTCAGCCCAACCGGCACTATTATCACGAAGTGGGGAAGCTTTGGCTCAGGGGTTGGGCAGTTCAATGTTCCCCATGGCATTGCAGTTGATAGCATTGGAAACGTTTACATAACAGATGCCAATAACCACCGAATTCAGAAGTTCAACTCGACTGGATCTTTTATCACGAAATGGGGTGAAGGTCCTGGATCTGGCGATGGCCAGTTCAATGTTCCATATGGCGTTGCAGTCGATACCGCAGGGAATGTGTATGTGGCAGATTCTTTTAACCACCGCATCCAGAAGTTCAACTCCACTGGCTCTTTTATCACGAAATGGGGTGAAGGTCCTGGATCGAGCGATGGCCAGTTCAATGTTCCATATGGCGTTGCAGTCGATACCGCAGGGAACGTTTACGTCGCAGATGCTGGAAACCGCCGTATCCAGAAGTTCAACTCCGCTGGCTCCTTTATCACGAAATGGGGTGAAGGTCCTGGATCTGACGATGGCCAGTTCTCTGATCCATATGGAGTAGCAACCGATAATGCGGGGAACGTTTACATCGCAGATACTGGCAATTACCGCATCCAGAAATTCGACTCATCTGGTAATTTTATCACGAAATGGGGGAGTAAAGGTTCCGGGGATGGCCAATTCGATTATCCAGAGTGTGTTGCGGTCGATAGCGAAGGGAACGTATACGTAGGAGACTATTATAACCACCGTATCCAGAAGTTCCACTTCAGCACTATCTGTGTAATCCTGCCAAACGGTGGGGAGAACTGGATACAGGGATCCACTCAGACCATCCAATGGAATTATACCGGAAATCGCGGACCAGCGGTGAAGATCGAGGCGCTAAGAGGGGATAAGGTCTTGGCTGTGGTCACCCCCAGTACTCCGATCGGTTCCGGTGGTTCAGGGACTTATAATCTGACGCTCTTCTACAATACACCATTGGGATTTGACTACGTGATCAGGATTATCAGCACCAGCAACCCAGCCTGGACTGACACGAGCGATGACCCATTTACCGTCAGTTCAGCGATCCAGCTGGTATCTCCCAACGGTGGAGAGAATTGGATCAAGGGATCTACCTATCCCATCACCTGGACCTATAGTGGATATCCCGG